>JDSF01000479.1_pt1 | contig 12988 bp, 23 predicted proteins | sample 199441 | NCBI WGS metagenome assembly JDSF01 (sample SAMN02592751, study PRJNA231836) | bioreactor metagenome | isolation source: continuous culture bioreactor denitrification-DNRA | place: Germany: Bremen
CCCTACTAATATATTCTCACTGATAACTTTATATAGCCTTGAGCTTAATACCCCAACTTCCTTTAATAATGCTATTGGTAACATTAGAATACTCTTGATGCCACCAGTAAGCAGCTTCAAAGGATTCTTCATATCTGATACCAAACTCTCCCGTTGATACCCAAGAGAACCATAGTATTTAGTCAAAGTATCTGACAACATTCTTGCGTGATCATTATAATTCATCCCCATACTTGTTTCATTACGTAATTCGTCAATTCCACTTAAAATAACCAAATAATTATTGATATAATATTGTGCAAAGGGTGGTTTATAAGACATAATACCCATAGCTCCCATATAATGTTGCATCTTTGTAGCATTAGTAGCAAGCCAACCAAAATCCTTTTCATTACCATGATTACTGTATTCAACAACCTTATTACGATATGATATGGTAAACTCTTCTTTATTCTGTACATTCATTAAGAGTACAAAACTCTTTATAAACTCATATAGCATAACAACTAATAATAATCCAATTATAATTATTCTATCCATTTCCCCTCCAGTTAAATGTTCTCATAAGTTATATAACTTGACACAAAAACTTCATAAGTCCATAATTCTTTGACAGTAAGACAATACATATTTCTTCACCTAATGATCCCAAGGATCTCTTGCTTCATAGTCCACTTCACTATCATCAGCTTTAATCAAGTGTTCTAATAAAATATCCTTAATAACTTCCTTTCGGCTCTGTTAGTTCCATTCTTATTTCAACATCTACCCAACGATCCTCACTAGTATGACCATCTTTGTACATTGCAGGATGATATGAAACAAGCCGTCCAATAGCTAGCTTAATTCTCGCTCACTAATCATGATTGATTTTTGGGAAGTCACATTACTAGGCCACTGAAAGAAGCCCTTCTCAAGTCGTTTAATATATAGCCAAAAACCAGTATTCTCCCAATGCAATATCTTGATAAGATTCTTCTTCCTATTGCAAAACACGTATAGCGATTGATTAAAAGGATCTAGCCCAAAGGATTCCTGTACAATAACAGAGAGTCCATTGATTGCCTTTCTTAAATCAGTTGCTCCTACCGCTAAGTAAATACCAGAGAAACCATATCGTCCTAACATTGTTTAATTAAGTGAAGTACATCTCTTAAAAAAGCAAATATCAATATCAACAGGAATATCCATAGTAAATTTATCTATCGTAAGCTTTATAGAACTTGATCTTGAGGTCTCAGAAGTGCTCTTAGGAGAAGTGTTATCCATATCTTTAGGAAAAATAGATATAAACTGATTAGTAGAATCAGATGCAAGAGGTGGAGAGCTGTTTTCCCCATTAAACTTATTGAACCAGTAATAGAAGTTAGACGACTTAATCCCCTGCCTATTACACCAAGCCTGAATAGATAATCCGCTGTTTTGGTATTCGGCGATACGCCCCTCCCACTCTTTACGTTTTGCCATACGCTTCATGGTGATGCCCCCTTATATTTAGTTATGGCACTATTATCTCATGTTAGTTTGTGGATTGGAAGGTGGGGATTATTTTACGCTACAATATTCCCACTTATCACCCGACACACGTGGAGTCTTGCTCACTACTTGTTAAGAAATAAGTAATAGATATATTATGACTCTATGAGTTCAAACATTTTATTATATGTATCACCAGACAAGATTTCGGTTGCCATGTCTGCTAAGTATTTATTTTTTTTAAGTATAGATTATCTTCTTCTGTAAGTTCAGAAAAGTATTTAAGGATTAAGAGGTTTATTACTAAATCTAGTTCCATGTGAAAACCATTCTTTTTTGGTTCTGAGAGTTTATTGACCAGGGACATAGGTACACCATTAAGAAACAAAAGCTGCTGAAAGTGTTCTGACATATTAATGTTCTTTCTATTTTATTCATTATATGGATGTAATTTAGGATTCATGTATTTTGGATTTCTTTCCTCTAGATTTGGTAGAAAATTTAAATTGCGTTAGTTATGTCTGATGATGAGATTAGAAATTTGAAAACAGTAATCAAACAATGAGTTACAAAGAAAACTCATGATGGGCATTTGAGTCTGAAATTTAAGTAGAAATCCTTGACTAGATATTAGTCAAGGATTTTGATATTTCCCAGAGCTCTTTGGCTATTTTTTTATCATAAGCTTGTTTTCCAGCTTTAACAAGTCCTGGAGATCCTAAAGCTTCCATGAAGCCTGATGGTCCAACATATAAGCCGCTTTGAAGATCTAAATCAGTTGCTGCTCTTAGCCCAGGTTCAGCACCTTGTTCAGCAGATTGAATCAGCAATGAGTAAATGACTTTTTTGATTAGATTGGGCTTTTTATCTTCTTGATATCTGCCAAGATTGGTTTTAGCACCACCTGGATGAGCTGCAAAGACTTTAATATCCAGGTTATCTTTTTTTTATGATCCTATCTAATTCAAAAGTAAATAGCAGATTTGCAAGTTTGGATTGTGCATAAGCCTCTTGTGGAGAATAAATCTTGTTCTTGTCATAAATGAAAGAATCAAAATCTATTTGTCCTTTTTTATGAAGCAGACTAGATATATTAACGATTCGAGATTGGGGTGTTGCCTTAAGTATATCTAGCAGTAGATTGGTTAAGACAAAGTGTCCCAAGTGATTAATACCGATCTGTTTTTCAAAGCCATCGGATGTTTGCCCATATGCTACATTCATAACACCTGCATTGTTTAACAGAATATCTAATTTGTCATACTTATCTCTAAATGTGTTAGTAAAACATCTAACAGATTCTAAGCTTCCTAGATCTAAAGGGATCAGATCAATTTGTACATGAGGGTATTCCTTAAGAATTTCCTTTATAGCCTCCTTGCCTTTTTTTTAGTGAGCGACATGCCATGACAACATGTGCACCTCTAGCCGACAAGATTTCGACTGATTCATAACCTAAACCACTGTTGCCACCAGTTACAATAACTGTTTTTTCCTTTGAGTGAAGGAATATCTTTTATATGCCAGGATTTTTTTTCATAATGACTCCTTTCGTGGTGTCATTATAAACAACTTAAGATCATGTTGTAAATACTTTTTTTCTCTTTCTTACTCAGAATAGAAGAAGTGTGAAAGAATCATACTTTCACACCTAGATGAAATTGAGTAACTTCATGTAAATTTGTTTACAAGCAGCATGGATATTGATAGTGTTACAGGTGAGAAAGAATGAGAGGGAGTAGTGGAATGAATAATATTATATTTTACTTCACAGGCACAGGTAATTCCTTACATGTTGCTTCTGAAATTGCTAAAACACTGAAAGATACAAGACTTGTTAGAATCACTAAAGATACCCCAATCGATTATATCGATGATCAGTTTGATCGGATAGGTTTTGTATACCCTGTATATTTTGGTGCTGTTCCCAATACTGTGAATGTTTTTTTTAAGAAGTGTGAAAATAAAGCCATCTGAATATGTTTTCACAGTAGCAACATGTGGTGGTATGGCAATAGGTGTCAATGACCAAGTTAGAAGATTATTATCTAAAAAAGTGGAAGTTCATGCAGGATATACTGTTGTTATGCCTTCAAACAACCAAACAAAATACCCACCTAATGCAAGTCAAAATATTATAATGAAGTCTAATAATAAGATAAAACTTATCAGTAATGACATAAAGAAGAGATTAGTGAATCCAGTTTCAAAGAGTTTTACCAGTCTCATTGCACCACCTATTAGTAAAATGATGTTTCCTAAGTCATCAGACAGGGGATTTGAGGTTGATGATTGTAACAGTTGTGGTTTATGTACTAAGGTTTGTCCTAACAATAATATTATTTTATCTGAAGGCAGACCTAAATGGCAACATGACTGTTCTAGATGTACAGCCTGTCTACAGTTATGCCCTAAAAGTGCTATCCAGTATGGTTCGTCTAGAAACTGGGGGAGGTATCGTCATCCCCAGGTAACAATTAAAGATTTGATTATAGAATAAGGAGGTTTTAACCTCCTTATGTTCTGAATGAATTTGAAAACTTAAATGTGATTTGTTCTAATAAATCAACGAGGTCTCCAGCTGTTTGTTTTGATCCTGTGGCAATCCACCTAGTTAAAATACTAGAAAGCACACCCGTGAAATATGCAGAAGAATAATCTGCGTAAATATCATCTTGTTGTGAAGTGTTACAACCAAAAAACATTCTGATGTCTCGGATATTGATATCAAAATTGTTAAATAAAAGCTGCATTAAATTGTGGTCATATAACATTTTAAGTAGTTCAACATGTTTGACCCAAAATCCAAAGTATAAAAGGGCAACCTCATGATGGTTTTTGTTTTCATTTTTAAGAATGATGTTTGTTAAATCAACATTTAAAGAGTCTATTCTATAATTAATAACATCTTCTTTTGTTTTAAAATGTGCATAAAAAGTTCTTCTTGTAAGTACTGCTTCATCTGTAATTTCCTTTATGGTTATTTTTTCATAAGGATGAAGACTCATTAGAGATAGCAAACTATCTGCTATAAGATTTCTGGACCTGATTGCTGCTGGGTGTACTTGATTTTTTTAACATACTTACTCACCTTTCTAGATTTGAGTAACTTCAGTCACATTTGTTTACATCTGATAATAGCAACATTATAATACAGTAATGATAGTAACACAAGTGTGAAAGTATATAAGGGAGGAGATTATATGAAAGTCTTTTATTTCACAACAACAGGTAATTCACTAAGTGTGGCTAAAGCTATAGGTGGTGAAGTTATCTCGATGGTAGGAAATAACCATAAACAGATATATGAAGATGAGGCCATTGGTTTTGTATTTCCTTGTTATAAGTCAAGTCTACCTACTATTGTTGAGGATTTTTTTTGAAAATTACCAGTTTAGAGCAAAATACATTTTTTGCAGTTATGACTTATGGAAACGTCGCAATGGGTTCGGTCAATCATATTATGAAGGTCGCTGGAGGGCATGGTATTAACTTTGATTATATCCATCAAATAAGAATGTTGGACAATTCTCTTAACTATTATGACATGGAAAAACAGCTGAAATCTCTACCTAAAAAACAGGTAGTTAGACAATTAGGTAACATTGTTGAAGAACTTAACAACAGAGTCATAAGAAAACCTAAGACAAATCCTATTTTAGAAGGTATATCATCATATGGTTATAGAGCATATCGCAAGTCCATCATAGGTTTTGAAAAAAAATTTTACTGTAGAATCACATTGTAATAAGTGTCAAGTCTGTAAAATGGTTTGCCCAGTTAATAACATAGAGGTGACCGATCAAGTTTACTTTAATACATCTTGTATTGGATGTTTTGCGTGTACACATCACTGCCCTCAAAATGCCATTCGATTTAGCAAAGAGAAAAGCAAGACCAGATATAGACATGCAGACATCACATTAAAAGAAATCATCGATGCTAATAATTAATAGGAGAGCAACATGCAAAGTGAACTAGGCTCAGAAAAAAATAACTAAAGTTAACACTACGTTTTTCCATACCATCTATGATTGCCATTTTGGTAAACGATACACAGAAGGATATTATTTGGATAAAACGTGATAATCCTGAGCAAGAGTTACTTGAAATGAATTCAACTACTGTAAGCGGAAAAGTAGCTGCACTACCAATTAAAAGCAAATAATCTTGGGAATAGTTATGTCTTTGACTCAATTACAAAACAGAAATATTCCGTTCCAATAATATATTTTGGAATGAAAACAACTACTCAAAAATAATGGGGCGATTGAAAGAACCTGATTTTGCAAAATTTTATTCCAATTTTCATAATATAAGAGATATTGATGAAGACGCCTATGATGAGTTTATAGAATACAAGCCACTAATAAAAAACCTAGCTGAAGGAAAAAAAATAAGCCCCAAAGAATTGCTTAAAACATCTGATTCATTAATCAAGACAGCAGCAATAGACACTTCACTTGAAAAGCTTAATGTTAAGAAGAAATTTATTATTTGATTATCTAAATAGGCAATAAAAAAATCCTGAATTCACATTGAATGAACTCAGGATTTTTTGCTACCTATTTTAAAATTTTAATAGTAAAATCTGCCACTAGTAGACGTGTTCCCACGTACCAAGTCATATTGCGATTTGAATTTTAATACTATTTTTTAGGTCTTTTTGGTGGTAATTTTAACTGTTTCTACTAAAACTAAAGAACTCATAAAAGTGCTTAAACTCTAGTAAAATCAAAGGTTCTGGCGTTGTAGTTTTACCACCGTCTCCACATGTGTTGGGTGCTGAATAGGAAAACCTTATATATTCTAGATCATGTGTTACCTTTACCACCTTTACAAAAGGTAAAATTATATAGTGATTCATAGAAAAATAGCCGAAGTCAATTGATCTATGCTTCAGATTTAGTCTTATAGCTGCATGCTATTTGATATTTCTTCTAACTTAGATTTTGATTTTTCATCTAAAGTTGGTTTTATAAACTGCAACTGCTCTGCAATATCCCTTCTAAATTTTGCAAGAGCCTCATCATTTAAGTTCGAAATATCAGTAGTATATCCAATCAATAATTCTTTGAAATGCTCTTTATTTCTAAACTCACTGCAAAAATTACCATACAATTTATCAATATATTCATCTGGGTACATAAGTCTTTTCTTTATAAGCTCTTTTGCTTGGTTTTCATGATAACTATATAGTGATTCAAGTTGAAAAAATTTCTAAATATCTATCAATTTTATTACTATCTACTTTTTTAGAAGTATTAATCGTACCACCATTGCAAATATCAGCTTCAAATTTAAAATACTTATGAAATCCTTCTTCATACGGGTTAACATCATCAATTTCAAACTCCTTAGTTCCCTTCAATGATGAATTACAAAACTTACAACATGGCACTAAATTATATATAGACATTGAAAAATAGGGATATTTGGACTTTGGAAAAAAAATGATCTAAATCTGGTCTCAACTTATGTGTTTCTCCATTTGTTTCGTTATTTTTCTCATTTATGTGTTGATATATCGGCGTAATATATTGGCGATTACAATAAGGACATACTCTCACACCGCTCATAAATACAAATGTATAAGGTGTCCACTTTGTAGCCAACGAGTTTTTAATCTCTGATAAGTTTTTAGAAGTAGTCATCTCATTAGAAACAAAAGAATTCCTATCACAAAACGTTTTATATCCAAAGATATTCAAAATATAATTCGAATATTTTAACTTTACTATTTTGCCTCCTTTGTTGTCTACTTTATACTCCACATAATAATTCTCTTCAATCATTTTTATAAATTGTCCATGATTATCTTTCAAGTCCTTTAATATGCCTCTTAAAGTTTTAGGTTTTCCAGTTGTAATATTCTTCAAATTATCTAGTAATTTCTTAATACCATTTTCGTGAATGTCTTTTATTAGTTCATTATCTATTTCTTTAACACTCTGACATCCTGCATCATTCTTTATTTTAAAACTCATTTGTGTTATCGTGGGCTTCAACCTATTTGCTATTTCATCCTTACAATATTCCCAATGTTTATTTATTATATCTTCAGACAAGAATAATTGCTCCATATAAATCCCTCCCTATATAGAACTATTAATAATAGCATCAATGAATTTTTTTACGATCTCTTGGAGAAAGTGCCTTGTATTTCTCAGAGATTTTTTCCAAATCATCTGATGATTTTTTATTTTTTAACTTTTTTCAAGCTTTTCTTTTAACATTCTTCGCAAAACATCTTCTCCAACTAAATTAACTATATTCTCAGCATTTTCTAGTGACATACTAGAATCATTTCTTTTTTCTTGTAGTTCATTCTCTAAAAACTTATTAACATGTTTAATCTGTTCTGATGCAAATTTCCCCTGTACCCCCATTAATGAGTTGCTATCTCCTGCTTCTAAGAAAAAATGAATCATTATATAAATTATAGATATTAGCTCCAAATGTTTCTTTGTGATTCTTCCTATCATCAACAATCATTCGGTCTTCAGCTTTCTTCAAAAAAACAAAATATTTGATTTTGGTATATCTGATAACGTAATTGGTGAATGGGTCGAAAAAAAATGATTTGAAGTCTATTATCATTGAAGTATTTATTAATAAAGTTAACCAGCTCATTTATAATTCTACGTTGCCATTCTGGATGCATGTATAAATCTATTTCATCAATTAAGAGTAATACATTCTTACTTAACCCTTTTTGTAAATCTCGTTTAAATTTATTATGATTTAAAAGCAAGCTCAACCTAGTTATAATATTTAAATATGCTCTTTCTCCAGACGACAATATTTGTGTTCCTAACTTGATATACTTAGCTACAAATGTATTGTTCTCTTTTTCAGTCAAAATGAAATTTGATAGTTTAGAACCATAATTATTTATTCTAATCTTATTACTATTTAGCACATTCTCTTTTTTTTGCTTCTGATTTTGATTCAAGGTTGTTTATTGTAGCCTCAAAATCCATAATTTCTCCATATGATTTTTCATAATATTTACATTGGTTAGTTCCTTTCCCAAAGTAGTTTTCTATTAGGTCGAATACATCTTTTTTGTTATTAAAATTCAATTCATTAATTTTATCTTTGTCTGACCATTTCAAGAATTCAATTTCCATAAGAAAGTTATTTTTAATTGTATCGATGATTGTTGGAGGCGTGCTATCAGTTCTTTCTCTCCAATCATTAATGATACCTTCCAAATAATCACTGCTATACCTATCACTTTTTTGATCTTTTGGTAAATATGAATTTTTCCATACATTACTACCATAAGCACTGTTAAGAAGGTTATAGAGCCGCCTTACCTCAACATCAATTTGGATTGGAATTTTAGTTATTATATCATCTTGAGCGTTATTACTGTGTAAAGAATCATATGCCATTAAATCTATTAAATTTTGAAAATCATTTAAATAATAAGTACATATGCTCTGCAATTGATTAAATAACTCTAACTCAGAACTAGCAATCTTGTTATATAACTCTGTATTATAACTTCTACCTATCTCATTATCTACTCCACTTGATGTTAAGTTAAGTTTATCCTCCTCAATCAAACCTTTACCATGGGGAAATACACTATAGTCATTTGACAAATATATTATACTCAAGTTCTCTTGATCGTTTAACTCTATATTATCATTAATACATTTATCCTCCCAGTGAAGTTCTTCATTGCTAACTATTATTAATGTATTATCATCATTTGGAATATTATAAAAATAACAAAAACCTGATTGGTAGATATTTTCTCGATTACATTATTATTTGTCCTTTTTATTCTTTGTTTAAAGACTTGAAGGAACTTGAAGTTTGATCGATTTTCATTAATTATATCAAATGCATTATTTACAAATAAAAACTTGAATAATGTTGTCTTACCAACGCCGTTTTTACCCACAATAGCACTAATATTTTGTATGCCATGGTCTTTTTCTTTTTTGAACGTGTTTACATATTTATCATTTTTTTTCTATCCCCAACACATATTTGTCATTCTTACTTTCAAGGCTTATTTTGTATTCATCAGTAAATAAAAAAATCGCTATCCTTAATGAAATCATTACCATCATTAAATATGTATGTATAAATTAGTTCCATTCTCTTTCTCCTATTCTAAATTAATATCTTATCTCCTATTAATCATACTCTTTCTGGTCATATATTACAATTCCTTCTATTATCATATTTCATGAAAATAATTTTAAGCACTAAAACAACTCAATTCAATATGATCTATGGTGATGCCATTATCTTTTAGAAAAAAAAACGTGAGCCCTGATGACGATGTCATCAAAACCCACGTACTACGTGTAGATATGTTCCTTTTTGTCTAAATTGACGCTGCTATTATAATTTCTAGTTCATCAAGGGGTATTTTTTGCTTAAATTGACCTTCTTTTGTGTCAAACTTAAAACCATCCATAACCCTTGGAAACACTATGATTCAGGCTAGTTCTTTCTTTGTATTCCTATTACGCACTCCACAATTATTTTAAAAATACTTTGTGATAAAATAAGGACTTTTACCTGATGCTATGAACTTAAAAATCTCTTTTGCATATACCGATGTCACTTCATCTAGTATCAGTTTATTTTTGTTTTTAGGGTCTTTCTCATAACCATAAGGTGGCTTACTGCCAAGAAACTCACCATTTTGAGACTTCGTAACAAATGATGATCTTATCTTCTTAGAAATATCCTTGGCATAATATTCATTTACAATACTCTTAAAAGGCATAATTTCATTATCACCACAAAAGGTATCAATACCATCATTTACAGCAATGTATCTTATATCATTTTCAGGGAAGAATATTTCTGTGTAATGTGCTACTAAAGCATTATTTCTTCCGAGTCTTGATAAATCTTTTGTTATGATTATATTTATATGTCCTAACTCTATATCATGAAGCAAACGTTTAAACTCTGGTCTATCAAAGGTTGTTCCACTATAGCCATCATCTACATATTCATCATAAATAGGATAGCCGTGTTCACTTGCATACCTTCTTAACATTTGCTTTTGAGTTTGAATACTGTTGCTGTCACTATCAGTACCATCATCTCTCGATAACCTACAATAAACTGCCGCTGAGTAGTTTTTGTTGTAAATTCCTATATTCTAATTGCATATATCTCCTTTCAACTACAACATCAGCGACTGAAAATATTGCTAACATCATTATAACTTGAATGGCTACTTTTTTTCATCAGCTTTATCATTTTCATATGAATTAACGTCTCGCTTTATAGCTTGAAGTAATACTTCTTCAAGTGTTTTATCATTTGAATAATATGAAGTCACAAGATAAAGTTTTCCTTTAATCTCTATTTGACTTTCATTTGTAATTACTTGATTATTACTAGCTTTCATCTTGTGACTCCCTTCTTTAAATTTCTAATTCATCTTCTTCTCTATATTTTTTTTCTCTAAATAATTCATACTGTTTTGTTCGATTCCTATCTTCAACAATTGATTCTAAAGTGTCTGCAATTGTCATCAAGAAGTATGGTACTCGGTTTTGATTATTATTTTTTTTCGGTTGATTGTTGTTACCTTTATAACCACCACCTTTCATCAATTCAGAAATAGCCTCTTTCAAAGCTTCACCTTCTAAAGCCGATAGTTTTTTTTACCATGTAAATACTTATCACCTAATTCACTTCTATCCTCTCTACCTAATAAGTCTGATGCTAATCCTACAGCTTGATACATCGTCATAGGATTGTTTTCAGCTTCCATAAACAACAAGTTATTATATTGAAAATGATTATTGAGATTTTCTTTGGAATAATCACCGTAGGAAATCAACTTATCACCACGACACTTCATGCCATTATCCAACGAAAATAAAATATCATCTTTTCTGAACTCAACTTCTATACCTTTATCATTCAAATAGTGAACGAATTCTTCCCGTGTGTTACTTTTTTTTCACCGAAGTAGCGACTACATTGGCAAGTTGTTGTTTCCAACTTCCGATGCCATTATTGGCTCGATTTTCACCATAACTTTGCCAACCAACACCTTTTTTCTATTACCGATAAGCCATAGTCTTTACATAACTGATCTGACAAGTCTTTTAAGTTCTGCAATTCTCTTTTAGATTGTTGCCATTTCAGCCCTGATTCAAAGTTAACTGAGTTTAAAACAATATGATTATGAATGTGTTGTCTATCGCTATGCGTTGCAACAACGCCTTGAAAACCATGAAAACTTTCAAGGAGTTTCTGTCCAATTTCATGCGCTGTATCGAAGGTTAGATCATCTGATAGACTAAAAGACTGAATGATGTGAACATATTGACGTCCATGTAACTGCTTGTAATCCTGTTTGACTAGATGCATCTGTTTATATGCACATTCCTGTAAACAGTCTTTAGCAGATATTAAATGACCATTATCTGTTTTATCAGGGTTCTGGATATAATCCAGAACCGCCTTTAATCCGTATGGTTTACCTGCTTTAACCTTTTGCATTTTAATAATCGCCATAGATCACTTCCCATCTAATACTGAATTTGCATGTTCTACAAACTCAACAAACTGTGATTTGATTGTTTCTAAGTTAGGATTTTGAATGTTTCCCATCCTTAACATGACAGTCAACTGATTTAAATTATTACCGATCGCATTTAACTTGGGTATCATTTCTCTAAGCCCATCAATCACTTTGATTTCTTTTTCAAGGGATGAAGTCCTTACATAGGATGATAAGGAAAGCTTTGCTCTTGCGGCTTTAGCTCTGATGAGTTCGTTATCATAAGATGAGACTTTAAATCCAATATATTCATTTTTCATATCAATCACCTACATCTCAATCTCATCATCTTCTTCATTAACTTCTTCTATAGAAGAATAACCGAATCTAACATTAAACGACTCAATAGCCAAAGAATAGTTCTCACTATCAAGATTCGATAGTATATCCATTGGTGTGAAGTTTTCATCTTCGTAGCCGTTGTACAAGTTAAACCCTAGCTTAACCAACTCTCTTGCGCTGCTACATAAATCAACGCTCCTATTTGTTAAACATTCTAACTTGATCAAATGTTCATCAAAGTCATATATTTGATTTACCTTTGAATACAAGTCTGAATTACCTGCTAGAATATAAAACATAGCAAGTCGCTCCATGTCTTTTGGATTAGATTTGTCTTTTAACATCAATCTAATTAAGTTACTTTCATGCTCTCTGTTATGAAATGTCATAAACTCTCCTCTCAATAAAGATTTAGGTTCCACTTTAAAACTAAAAACACCTCCTCACTTATAAGCCGATAAATCAAGGGGGGATGCCGAAAAAAAATTAAATCAAACTTCTCCCTCTACTTATATGCCGAAAAATCCATAGGGGTGTACCAAAATTATTTATTCTATAGGTTCATTCCCCTTCACTAATAAGCCGTAAATAAGGTGAAAACGGCCAAAGTTTTATCAAAAAAACAAAAAAAACTTTCATTCTCATATAAATGAAAATGAAAGTTTCAGA
>JDSF01000480.1_pt1 | contig 12871 bp, 14 predicted proteins | sample 199441 | NCBI WGS metagenome assembly JDSF01 (sample SAMN02592751, study PRJNA231836) | bioreactor metagenome | isolation source: continuous culture bioreactor denitrification-DNRA | place: Germany: Bremen
TGCCGATTCGAAGATGGTATCAAAATCATTGTCTTCAGTGAAAATGATCTGCCTTTACGGTCAAACATAAAAGCAACTGAACCACTGACGCCAAGGCTTCCACCATACTTGTTGAACGCATGTCTGACGTCGGCAACGGTACGGGTCCTGTTGTCTGTCATGAATTCGACGATCACAGCAACGCCGCCCGGACCATATCCTTCGAAGATACCCTCTTCGTAGGTTACTCCGTCCAGATCACCGGTTCCCTTTTTGATTCCTCTTTCAATATTGTCTTTAGGCATGTTGGCTTGTTTGGCTTTGTCAACCGCCAGGCGCAGACGCGCATTAGCTTCGAGATCAGCGCCACCAATCTTGGCTGCTATGGTGACTTCTTTAATCAATTTTGTGAAAATTTTACCCCGCTTAGCGTCTTGTGCGCCTTTGCGGTGTTTGATATTGGCCCATTTACTATGTCCAGCCATCTGTGTTGCTCCTTGCTAAATTAATGTCATGGTTACGCAAAACGCCGGCGTTGCCGGCGTTTTGTTGTCATATGTATATCGTCTGCCGAAGTCAGAATTAATAGTTAACTATTTTTAAATTGTCGATGACGTTTGTGACACCTTCGACTTGCCGAGCATCGTCAATGGCCGCTTGTCGTTCTTTTTCACTGTAGACGTGCCCTGAAAGAGTCACGTTCCGATCAAGAACATCAATATTAAACCAGATGTCTTCAATCCTCTCGTCGGCCAATCGTGCAATTTGAATCTTCTTTTGAATAATCAGATCTTGTATGCGTGGCTTGCAAAGATCCGATTTTTCAATCAGGTAAGGATCTTGTGTGGCTTCTTTGATCAGTCTGACTGCTGACTCGTTAGAAACACGGGTGGTATTGATAATCATGTCGTAGTCGACAGGATCTTCCCAGTCGCGATCAAAGTAATATCTTATGAACCCTTCTCGCTGCTGATCGCTTTTACGGACCAGGGATCTGGCCAGATCAGGATCAATCCACTCACGTTCGGCCCAACGTTCAACCCGCTCTTCAAAAGGGGCTATGACTCGGACGCGAAAAACACTACGAATCCCAGGGAGTAGATCCTGTCCGCCACGCCCATAAACAATAACGTCGCCTTCGAATGCTTTTTCTAGAACGATAAGTTGAATACGATTCATATTCAGCTCGATTTGCCGATCCATGTGTTCGACAAATGCAGGCGGTTTTTCATCAGTCTGTAGTAATGCTTCATCCGTCAGGTCATAATTTGATGCGACTTCTTTGATTGCATCACCATCGACCAGGGTGTACCCGAGTTCTTCAGCAACTTGTTGGGCGATAGGAATGCCGCCACTACCCATTTGACGAGAGATTGTGATGATTGCCATAAAGCTCTTTCTCCAATGATCTTTGAAGGTTGACTATCTTCAGATTACAGATCCTGCCAGCAGCCAATAATGGCATGAAATACCCGTAAGTTCAAGAGGCGACAATGAAAATTGGTCAAATAAGGATTGTGGATAGTTCTTGGACTCTTTCGATTGTAATATTGTTCAGCGAACAGGGCTTTCTCGTCAGATATTATTTGTTGACCGATGGGGTTGTTATTGTCGAATGACCTAGCTATAATCCCGTTTTCAACATATTCAAGGATGTCTATTTATGCATAATGAATCTAAGCAGGAGCTCGTACAGGACATTTCTTCTCAGATAGAGGCTGCCGGAGGGCTTACCTTTGCCGACTATATGGGCCAGGCCTTATATCATCCCACGCATGGATATTATACGGCTCCCCGCAACCGTATTGGAAAGCAGGGTGATTTTTTTACCTCGTCAAGTGTACATCCCTGTTTTGGCCGTCTCGTGGCTCGACAACTTGTACAAATGTGGACTTTGCTTGGGAGCAATTCATTTGTTATTGCTGAGCAGGGGGCTGGTGAAGGGCATTTGTGCCTTGATATTCTTGATGCGATTGCTGAGGACGCTCCTGAGTTTTATGCGGTTTTAACGTATCGCATTGTCGAAATCAGTGCCGATAACCGACAAAGACAGGCTGAAATGTTGGTTCGCCATATTGAGGGTGGCCGAGTTGACTGGTGTGACTTTGCCGACCTGAAGGGGATGGAAGGTTGTTTCTTAAGCAATGAGTTGGTCGATGCTTTTCCTGTCCATCTCATTGAAAAGCATGGTGGAGAATTACAGGAAGTCTATGTCGTTAATGGTGAAGATGGCTTTAACGAAGAGCTTCGTTCTCCCTCTAGTGACGATATCCAAAAGTATTTTGACCTGGCTGGTATTGAGCCGATTGAAGGAAACCGTTGTGAGGTGAATTTACATGCCGGTCTGTGGATGCGGCAGGTTGCAGAGATCATCAAGCGTGGCTTTGTTTTGACAATTGACTATGGATATACTGCAGAAGATCTGTATACTCCGTCGCGCCACGCAGGAACGTTTCTCTGCTATCACAAACATCAGACCAATGATGAACCTTACAAGCGGGTTGGTTGTCAGGATATGACTGCCCACGTTGATTTCTCGCGTCTGCAGTTGGTTGGCCAGCAGAGAGGGTTGAAATCATTGTATTTTGGTCAACAGTATCAATTTTTAATGGCGCTCGGTTTTCTTGAGTTGTTGATGGAAATGGAGAGTCAAGAGACCGATCCGCAGAAAGCTCAGGCGATTCGCATGAGCCTGAAGACACTCATTTTACCTGAAGGTGGAATGGGAGAGAGTTTTAAAGTTCTGGTTCAGGGGAAAAATATCGACGCATCAGAGCTGCTTTGTCAGAGGAAAATTAAAGATATCCGCTTACCCGGTGGAATGTCGTAGTCATAACTTGCGTTGAGAATGATCTGAACGCTATACTTAACCATGATGGTCACAGATGATAGGAGAAAATCAATGAAAGAACGTGTCGCCGAAGTGCTTGAACTTATCCGTCCCGCCCTGCAAGCTGATGGGGGTGATGTTGAATTAGTCGATGTCTCTGAAGAAGGCGTTGTCAGCGTCCGTCTGACCGGTGCCTGTGGTTCTTGCCCAATGTCAACAATGACTTTGAAGATGGGTATTGAGCGTAACCTGATGGAGCAGATTCCAGAAGTGAAAGAAGTTGTTCAAATTCGTTAAATCGTAACGAACTTGCAATAACAGAAAAGCGAAGGCCGATGTGAAAACGTCGGCCTTTTTTGTTAGCTTTTTCCGCGGATGAAGTTGTGCAGCATCAGGAGAACACCCTGTTTGGTTGGTAGCGCTCCGTGAGGACAGAGTTCCTGACAGCAAAAGCAACGGATGCAACGATCATAATCGATCTGAAGTTTTTGCTTTTCAATCTTCATCGCTTCTGGGGGACAATGGGTAACACAGGCATTGCAAAGCTGGCAGAGTGTTCGGTTTACGGCAGGGCGAGCGGTTAATGAGTGCTTTAGGTAGCGTTTCAGCCCACCTTTTAACCCAAAATTGACATCAGTCATCTTTGCTGGTCTGAAGTTTTTAAGCCTTAATTGGTCGAGTGAATCGCCCAGGATATCGATGGATGAAAGGTTGGTCCAAGGTCTATTTGTCTCGATCGCCTGCTGCTGTGTCCATACTTGACGGGGGTGCATATTCAGTAAGCTAGTTGCGACTGTATCGATTGCCTGAGGGGTGTCCCCAGCCAAAAGGGCCCCAATCTCTACAGGGTCGCCACTGCCAGGGCCTTCTCCCTCCATACCAACAACGGCGTCTACAATGGTTAATTGAGGTGCAAGGAATTCACACAGTTCAAGTAGAAGGAGAGCAAAAAAGGCCTTATCTGTCCCTGCTTGTAAGTGCAGTCGGGGCTTGCGCAGCCCAACAACGCTTCCGAACATATTCTTGATGGCGCAGGTGAGTCCCATCATTTGGTGAGTTTTTAACTTTGGTAAGTTAATGATGACATCAGCATTGAGGATATCTTCTGCGACTTCAAGTTCATGGAATGTCCCACTTTTAACCTGGACTTTAACCGAATTTTCAAATGGGGCAAACCTGATCCCCATCTCTTCGACGACGCGCAGGAGCCCACATTTCCGAGCGACATTTTCAGGGCTACCGATGCCTGGAGAATCCCCCAGGCTGACATTGCCACCAACTTTTTGTACTGCCTTGATCACTGCTCGGACAATTTCAGGGTGGGTTGTCACTGCACTCTCTGGGGTTTTTCCGGCTAACATGTTTGGTTTGAGGAGAACTTTCTGGCCTGGTTTGATAAAGGCTTCAAATCCGCCGAGTGGAGCCATGAGCTGTTCCAGAGCTTTGTCAACGTCTGTGGGCTGATAACTGGTCAGGTGCCGAAGGGCAACACTTGCTTTATTTTCTTTTTGGGGCTTCTGCAAAATTATAGTTCTCGATTAATTTTATGTGTAAGGATCGTGAGCGGGGGCCATCAAATTCGCAGAAATAAATGCCTTGCCAGGTCCCGAGGCATAGCGTCCCTTGATCGATAATCAATTGTTCCGACGGGCCTATGAGACTGGATTTGATGTGTGCGGCACTGTTCCCCTCGAGGTGTTTATAATTGTCTTTGAAGGGGATTAACTTGTTCAAGCCATCAACCATATCACGAGCGACATCTGGATCGGCATTTTCGTTAATGGTTATTGCTGCTGTTGTGTGGGGGACAAAGAGAATCGCAATCCCATCAGTTATCCCGCTATCCTTGATTGCCTGTTTGATTTCGCGAGTGACTTCTTTGAGTTGAACCAGACTCTCTGTGTTGACTCTGATGATTTTATTCATTGTTCGGGGACGTTTTTCAAAGCATTTGATGTCGCATCAATAGCCGCTGTGCGGTAGATCAGCGATGTGTGTCCCATGTAATCGAGTTCGATATTTTTTCCCCAGGTAAGGTGACAGCTCGCATTTGGAAAAACCATGTTGTCTTTTCTTGAATAAATATTAGTTGTGGTGACTTGTGTTGGGTGCGGAGCTGAATTGAGTCGCTGCATAAATACAGAGCCGGGAATAAGGTGTTTTCCGAGGGGAGACACTGAAAATGTAGCTAACTTTGAGCCCGAATGAGGAGACCCGAGGCAAACGAGCTTATTGACTTTACTTTCTCCTTCACGCAGTTGGATATAGTTACGGGCAATAATACCGCCCATAGAATGGCCAACCAGGTTCACCTTGTTGACTCCCAGCTGATGGCGTAACTCGTCGATCCGTTTCGATAGAAGCTCGGTCAGAACTTCTTCGCTGTGCCATGACGATAGATTGATGGTGATGATATTATTTATCCCGCGCTGCTTGAGTTGTTTTTTAAACCAGAACCAGCTAGCACGGTTGTCAAACAGGCCATGGAGCAGTAATACGGGAGTCTCTCCACGCTTGAGATCTTGGGTCTTGATGTTAAATAGGCCAAATGGCGACACAATGACAGTTACAAAGTTAAAGAAAAATTCTGGTATAACCAAAGATACTGCCAGTTTTAAGCTGCGGCGGTTAAACCTCTGGTCATAAGATGCCGGGTGGCTGTTGGAATATTCATACCAAAATATACTGTAACTCAGCAGCACAATTAATAGATCAAATGCAAGCAGGCTGACATTAGCAAAAAGAAACAGAGATAAAAACAGGTATGTCATCAGGTCTTATCCTTAACACTATTTAGCATATGAGCTCCATTTGATCTTAGACGAGCCAACAAATATAAATTATAATACAGGAAAGTATGACATGCGTTTTTTTTAGCGTCAATCATTCCGGTTGGTCGACTGGTATTCTAAGAGAAAGTGTTGGAGATGAAGCCCTATTTGGATCAGTTTAAACACTATGTGGTTGTTGAGAGGAATCTGTCACCAAATACTGTTCAGGCTTATCTTCGAGATTTAGAGCAATTTTTTTTTATTTTTGGGAAAACAGGGGGTCCATGAAGATAGGGTAAAAGAAATAGCGCAAGTCGATGTGCTGTTGATTCGGCAATACCTGGCCCAACTTCACAAGGACTGTAGTCGGACAAGTATTGCCCGAAAATTATCTTCGATAAAAGCCTTTTTCCGCTTCCTTGTTCGCCGGGGGATTCTGGAAGATTCGCCGGCAGACAGCCTTTCAACGCCAAGATGTGAGCAATATTTACCCAAAGTTCTGAGTGCCGAACAGGTTGGGACTCTTCTGGATGAATCACCACCCAGGAAGCAACGGCTGCTGGCCATCAGGGACTTGGCTATATTTGAACTAATCTATTCCTGTGGCCTGAGGGTCGGAGAATTAACTCGTTTGAACGTTGCTTCCGTTGATTGTGACGATAGGCAGGTTCGTGTCTTTGGCAAAGGCAGAAAAGAAAGGGTTCTGCCCATCGGTCGTCAGGCTTGTGCCGCGATTCAAAAATATCTTTCTGAGCGTGATATCACTGGACTGGAGGCCCCTCTGTTCATGAATCAACGCGGTGGACGTCTAAGCGTGCGGAGTGTCCAGCGCAATTTGAAGCAGAGACTGCTTCAATTTAACTTACCGACTGATGTGACTCCACATGCCTTACGCCATTCCTTTGCAACCCATTTGCTGGATGCAGGTGCTGACTTGCGAGTTATTCAGGAGTTACTCGGACATGCATCATTGTCGACGACACAGCGATATACTAAGGTGAGCTTTGCCCACCTGGCCGAAGTTTATGATAAAAGTCATCCTCGTAGCCGCAAAAAATGACTCAAATAGTAATTATTACTTGACAGGTTATGTATATCGATTAAACTGGTGCCGCTAACAATAAATATCTATCAAAAAATATTTTAAGAGGAGATGAAAGAATGAGTGTATTAGTTGGTAAGCAGGCACCGGAATTTACTGCCCCTGCCGTTATGGCCGATGGTTCAATTGATGATTTTTCACTAAGTAATTACAAAGATAAATATGTTGTATTATTCTTTTATCCTCTTGATTTTACTTTTGTATGTCCCACTGAGTTAATTGCATTTAGTCACCGGATCGAAGAGTTTGAGAAGCGTGGGGTTCAAGTTGTGGGTTGCTCTATTGATTCACAGTTTACTCACCTGGCTTGGCGTAATACTCCTGTTGATGACGGCGGGATTGGTCCTGTTCGATATCCGCTTGTCGCAGACGTAAAGCATGAAATCTGTCGTGCTTATGATGTGGAGCTTGACCCTGCTGGTGTGGCTTTACGTGGCTCTTTCCTGATCGATAAGGAAGGTGTTGTGCGTCATCAGGTTGTGAACGATTTACCATTGGGGCGGAATATTGATGAGATGCTTCGCATGGTGGATGCTGTTCAATTCCATGAGAAGTATGGTGAGGTTTGCCCGGCAGGTTGGAATCAGGGAGATAAGGGGATGGTTGCTGATGGAGATGGTGTTGCCAGTTATCTTTCTGAGGAAGCAGACAAACTATAACTCCTAGAATTGATGTAGAATATGTGTGAATCTAGGATGTGTAGATAAAGTTATGACATATCCACAGGTTTTGAAAATATTGTTAATAAAAAAGGCAGCCTTGGCTGCCTTTTTTATTGATTAATGATTGATAATAAGGTTTACTTTGCATAATATTAAAAATTTCAAAAAATAAACTGTTTTAAGGGAGGCTATTTTGGGTCGCAAAAGATCTAAAAGTAAAGCCAATCGATCAAAAGTCGCGGTATGTTTTGATTCGGGGCAGATCGGTGTCGCCGAAATTAAATATAGTCAGACCGAAGGTCCTGCTTTGCAGCTATCTGTTTCTGTTCCGTTGAACAGCACAGAAAATCGGGAAGATGCTTTGGCGCAACTTGTGCGACAACATCAACTGCAGAATAAGAACTGCGTCAATGTTTTGCCTTCCGACAGTTATCAGTTGATTCAAGCTGATATTGGTGATTTACCCGCAAGTGAAAAACGTGAAGCTGCTCGGTGGCAAATTCGAGAGAGAATTGATTATTCACCAGAAGAAGCTGTCGTCGATGTATTTGAAATTCAATCATTCAGTGGAGATAGAAAGCCGCTGACCTACGCTGTTTCTGCTCAGAAATGTATTCTACAAAAACAGGTTCAGCTGATAGATCATTGTGATCTGGAGCTTGATTCTATCGATATCCCTGAATTTTCCTTGCGAAATATTTGTGACCTTTATTCCGAGGATCCGCGTGGATTGGCAATTCTTTTTTTATTGAAAGAAAAAGGGATTCTCATCATTTCACGTGAGGGCAGTCTTTATCTTGTTCGTATGTTTAATACTGGGATGGATGATTTGACGCCCTATGCTGATGGAGATTATGAGACGTTGACCGATCAGCTCGATGCAATTGTTTTAGAGATTCAACGTTCATTTGACTTCTGCGAGAGCACCTTTTTGCTACCGACTGTCTCTCGTTTGTTGGTGGCTCAAACAGAACAGGAGATTCCTGCTGTTGTCAGTTATTTAAATGAATATCTCGCAACGCAGGTCGAATCATTCCGTTTTCCTGAAAATTTTTCTGTGCCAGATGGTCTGGCGCAACTTGACCTCAATCGCAATTTGCTCGCGATCGGTGGGGCATTGAGGCAGGAGAGCTACTGATGCGTCAGCAGATAAATCTTTATCAAGACGTTTTGATTGACAGACCCGAACCGCTACAGAGGCGTCAAGCAGGCTTTCTCCTTATGGGGGGCATTGTCTGTCTGCTTATTGTCGCAGGGTATAGCTATCTGCAGACGGTCAGTGCTAAAGCAGAGTTGCATCGATTATCTGAGCAGGTTCAGATCGACAGCCAGCGTGTGGCTTCATTGGAAAAACAGTATCCTAAAATTAAGGTGAACGTTTTGCTGAAAGAAAAAATAGTTCGCCTTGAACAGGAAATTCGAGGGCAAAAGCAGGCTCTGAATTATTTTTCTGATCAAAACGTGCAAAGCAATCACACGATTCTTTCGACCCTTGACGGTTTAGCGAAAAATCCTTTCAAAGAGGTTTGGTTGAGTCGAATTCGATTGTTTGAACGTGGAGACGAAGTGCTTTTAGTGGGCACAGCTACGTCTGCAGAGCGAGTCCCTGATTATCTCTCTTTGCTTGGATCTCAGAATGTTTTTGCTGGTCGACTATTCTCCCGTTTAAAACTGAATCGAGGTGAACATTTAGCAGGACAGGTTGATTTTATTTTGAAAAGTTCACAAGAGGAGGGACTGTAATGGCACGTCTCAATTCTTGGATTTTATGGTATGAGCAGCGCCCATTACGTGAACGGGTTATGCTGCTTTTGTGTCTGTTGATCGTTATTGCTTTTCTCGTGAATCTTCTTGTTCTTAGCCCCATTTCAGCTGAAAAAAGAGCTGTGCGCAAAGAAATAATAACTTTACAAGCTCAGCAAATTGAATTGCAAGCGCGCGAAAGCATTGCGGTCGCTCGAAAAGGCTCTGATCCTGACCGTGAAAACAAACAGAAGCTGGATCGCTTAATCCTAGAATCACAGCGATTACAAAAACAACTTGAAGACGGTATCGTCAATCTTGTTGCGCCTCGGGATATGCCTGCTTTGCTTAAAGATCTACTGACTCAGCAGAAAAAACTACAGCTCGTCAAATTAGAAAACCTCCCTCCTCGTCAAGTGGCTTTAGCTTCCGAAGGTGCATCCGAATCTGTGGGACCGATCCTCTATATCCACCCATTACGGATCGAATTTAAAGGTGATTATCTGACCTTGCTGAAATACCTGCGACAATTGGAGCAACTACCCAAGTCTTTGGTTTGGGAAGACGTTGAGATTGAAACTCAGACCTATCCTGCGGCAACAGTGCGCATCCAAGTCTATACCCTGAGTCTGACGGAAGGATGGATTGGTGGCTAATTTGAAGAGAAGACTCTTTTGTATTATTTTTGTTTTTGCTTGTTTCTTGGAATGTGCTTCTGCTCAGCAAGGATTGCTAATTGATCCCATGCGGCCACAACAGATTCCATCGCCTCAACGATCAGTGCCGGTAGCACAGAAACCAGTTGCGGCAGAGTCATGGGTATTATCGACTATATTGACATCGGTAGAGCGGAAAGTCGCCATAATCAATGGTCAGCCCTTTCAGCAGGGGGACTCCCTCGATGGTTACAAGGTCATTGAGATTAAGCCGATCGGGTTGTTCTCAAAGGAAATAAGTCAAAAGTGCTATTACGCCGGTCTGGTACCGGCTTAAGGATAGATGTCCGTTAATAAACGGGTATCGTCGACAGGAGTTAACCGTGAAATTGTTTTTCATGAAAAATGGTCAGGGGTTTTGTTTGCTGTGATTTTGCTCTCACTGGCTGTTGCATGTGCACCCCAGCCTCGTAATGGCGCTGCTGTGGGAACTATCCAGCAGGCGCTAGACACTTCTTCTGTCTCAACCACAAAGGAGCCGGTCCCTCTTCCTCCTCCATCCGTTCGTTCCGCCCTTATTCCTTCAGGGCAGAAGCTTTTGACTCAACCGTTTGAACAATCTTCACCGCGCTTTGACATTGCAGCCAGTCAAATCGCTGCCCGTGAATTTTTTATGGGACTAGTGGAGGGCAGTGACGTCAATATGGTTGTCCATCCTGCGGTGGAGGGAGAGATCAGTATCGATTTGAAGAACACAACGGTGGAGGAAGTTCTTCAAGTGATTCACAATGTTTATGGCTATCCATATTTTAAAACCGGAACCGTTTATCAGGTGATGCCTGCCGGGCTGCAAGCCAAAACCTTTCAGGTCAATTATCTCAACCTTGTTCGTAAGGGGCTTTCACAGACTCGAGTCAGCTCTGGGCAGGTGACTCAGGTTGATGGTGGAGATGATGATGATAGCGACAGCTCATCTTCTCGCGAAGGGGTGGTTTCTGGTAGCCGAATCGACACCGAATCAACTGCAGATTTTTGGTCTGAACTGAGTGGGGCCGTTCAGGCTCTCATCGGATCAGAAGGTGGCCGGAAAGTTATTGTCCAACCTCAGGCCAGTGTCATTGTTGCTGTGGCTATGCCTGATGAGCTACGTATCGTTGAGGAGTATCTGAATACAATTCAACGCAATCTACAACGCCAGGTAGTCATCGAAGCAAAAGTTATAGAGGTTAGCCTCGCCGATGGCTTTCAGGCTGGAATTGACTGGGCTGCTCTTGGTAAAACCGCAAGTGGCAAGGGGATTGCTGCAGGGCAGTCTGGTGGCGGTACTATCTTTGGACCGGCAGCGACAGCTGCAGCGATAAATACCAGTGATCTTAACGCGATCGACGCTTCAGGATTGTCAAACTTTGTTGATACCTCGTCTTTTGGTGGTGTCTTCAGCTTGGCGTTAAATTTTAATGACTTTCAGGCCTTTGTTGAAATGCTGGAAAGTCAGGGCGATGTTCAGGTTCTTTCGAGTCCTCGAATTTCAACCGTTAATAATCAAAAGGCCGTTATAAAGGTTGGTTCAGACGAATTTTTTGTGACTGACATTTCAAGTGATACCAATACTGGAACAACAACGACCAGTTCAACGGATATTACTTTAACTCCATTCTTTTCCGGGATTGCCCTGGATGTGACTCCGCAAATCGATGCCAGTGGACAGATAATCTTGCATATCCATCCAACGGTCAGTGAGGTTGTTGATCAGAATAAAGAGATCAATGTTTTTGGTGTTAATCAGAGTATTCCGGTCGCTTTCAGCACGGTTCGTGAGTCGGACAGTGTTGTCCATGCCCACAGTGGTCAATTAGTTGTTATCGGAGGTTTGATGCAGGAAAATACCACGATGGAAGAATCGGGTATCCCTATCCTGAGTAAGCTTCCAGGCGTCGGTTCCCTGTTTCGGCATACCAAATCACGCTCACAGAAAAGTGAGTTGGTCATTTTGCTGCGTCCACAGGTGATCAGCGGACCCCAAGATTGGAAAAAAAGCATTGATGCCACACGGAGTCGAATTGACCAATTAGCGCCTCAGATGCAGAAAAATTGGCGGACATTCTAATCAATGTGGTTGTATGTCTTCTCGCTTGTACGCTCGATAGATTGAATACAAGAGTCAGAATCTTTGAATCGTCAGGAAGTGTCGTTTGACATTTGTTTTTATGTTTTTTTTTTACCGCTGGCTTTTAAATTCAAGTTATTCGTGGCTTGGCGCACGGACGTCATCCTAAAGATCAGGTGTTGTATGTACGAACAGTTTTTTGGCCTCAAAGAGAAACCTTTCTCTTTGACTCCAGACACAGAATACTTTTACCGTTACAGCGGACACCAAGAGGCATTCAACGTTTTGCTCGTTGCACTGCGTAATGGGGAAGGTTTTGTCCGTGTCACAGGTGAAGTGGGCACCGGGAAAACTCTGCTTTGCCGGCAAATACTGAAGCTCTTAGAAGACGATTGCGCCACGGTTTATTTACCTAATCCGCTCTTAACCCCTCTTGAACTTTATCAGTCGATTGCCCATGAATTGCAAATAGAATTTTCGGAGGAAGCGTCAGTACAACACCTTCATCATGAAATATTTGCTGAATTAGTGGCTTTAAAGAAAAATAACCGTCCTGTCGTTGTGATGATCGATGAAGCTCAGGCAATGCCTTACCGAAGCCTTGAGGCTATTCGATTACTCAGTAATCTGGAGACTGAAAAAGAGAAATTGCTGCATATTTTCTTCTTCGCCCAACCGGAGTTTGATCAGCGTCTGGAACGTTCAAATCTACGTCAACTTCGACAGCGCATCACATTTTCTTATCAACTGTCGACCCTTAGAGCTCGCGAACTATCTTCTTATTTGAATCACCGCCTGCGAGTTGCTGGTTTTAAAGGGGATAACTTGTTTTCGTCCGCTGCAATCAAGCTGCTTCATTGTGCCAGTTCAGGAGTTCCGAGAGTCATTAATATTCTGGCTCATAAGTCACTGATGGTTGCCTATGGTAAAGGTAGCAGGAAAATTGACCGCAGCATGGTCGCTGCGGCGATTCGAGATACGACAGGACTCAAGACGCCGAATCGTTTGCAGTGGTCTCCAT
>JDSF01000481.1_pt1 | contig 12869 bp, 18 predicted proteins | sample 199441 | NCBI WGS metagenome assembly JDSF01 (sample SAMN02592751, study PRJNA231836) | bioreactor metagenome | isolation source: continuous culture bioreactor denitrification-DNRA | place: Germany: Bremen
GATATGCGTGACTTATCCCAGTTTGCAGATTCCACTTTTTGATGTGATCTACAATCCAACATCAACCTGTTTCATTGATGAGGTACACAGTATGTATCAACATTGCTACAGGATTCTGAAGCCGGGCGGGCGACTGCTGACCAGCATCACAAATCCTGTGCTCTATCTCTTCGACGAAAAGAAGGCTTTGAAAAACCACCTCCAAGTCAAATACACCATCCCCTACTCAGACCTCAAGAGCCTTGGAAAGAAGGAATTGGAAAAACGTATGAGGAAAAATGATACCATTGAATTTTCCCATACACTCCAGGACCTGCTTGGCGGGCTCACCGACTGTGGTTTTCATTTGACTGGGATGTATAGTGACACTGCAGGATTCATGATGATCGACAGCTATATCCATGACTGCTATCTCGCAGTTCGTGCTGAGAAGAGCTTGTAGGGTTCAAACCCATCTGTGTATACTAGAGTTATGGAAAACTATTTTGCAAGATTGCTTCTCTCAAGTGAACTCGATGACCCACTCTACTTTGCTCGGGTACATCAGAATATTGCCGACCTGGAGAAGAAAAGAGTTGCACACTTCAACGAATATGGTCCTATGAATCAGCAATACATTATCCTGATGGGTGAGCTGAATATGGCTTATTATCGTGCAGGAGAGACCCAGAAAGAACTGGAGATTGCCCAACTGATTTATCAGACAAGCCAACTGTTACACGGAGAAAATGATGAAGCAACCATAGAGGCTATGATTGCCCTCGGCACCTCTTATCTTGATGATGGGCAGAGTGCGGAAGCACAATCCATCGTTGAGGATCTGCTTAATCGTGACTATACCAATGATGAAGGTCCCTCCTACGACCTCTATATCGATTCGCTGTGCTTGCAAGCAGATATCTACCATAAAAGGAAGAAGTTTGATGAGGAGCTTTTGCTCCGTCAACAAGTGCTAACTATACTTACCTCCTTTCAAGGATCTACAAGCAGTCAGAGTATCATGGCCCGTTGTGCTCTAGGAGTATGTCTGGAGAGACGATACGCCTGGAGAGAGGCCCTTGAGCAGTATAGAATCATCCGCTCTTACCTTGATATCGAATCAGATTTTGCATCTGAGGCTGAGAAAATTGGACTGCTTGTACATATTGCTCGCTGTTATAGGAAACTGGGTGAAGTGGAAGATGCACGTACCCTCTACCGGTGGCCCACCGTAAAGCCCATGTCAATTTTGGCCCCGCCTCCCCTTTGGCCTTGAAAATGCAAAGAATTCTTAGGGCTGCTGAGCAAAGCAAGCGATAATATCATTCTTGACATACATCAGTACAATAGTGTAGTAATTACCTGTAGAGTTAGCAAAGGCTAACCCTTATAAAAAGAACTAATAATAAGCTCCTATGGAGGAACTATGAAACGTATTGCAATTGTGTATTATAGTGGAACAGGAAATACCGAAGCATTAGCTCAATCAGTGGCAAAGGGTGCCAAGGAAGCTGGTGCGGAAATCAAGATTATCAAGGCAGGTCTCTTCTCGGCTGATTTGCTTGATAGCTATGACGCTGTCGCGTTTGGTTGTCCGGCAATGGGCTCAGAGAGTTTGGAGGATGAGGTATTCGAACCGATGTTCAATGCACTCCTTCCCCATCTCGAAGGAAAGCCTGTTGGGCTCTTTGGATCCTATGGATGGGGAGACGGAGAGTGGATGGAAGACTGGGCAGAAGTCACAAAGGATGCAGGAGCAGTATTGGTTACCGATCCTGTCATCGCCTTGGATACTCCTGAAGAAGAAGCATTGGAAGCAGCCTTTTCACTAGGTACTACGCTTGCTGGCTAATCCCATCAAAAAATACGTCAACTTACTTGCGGTATATGCAGGGTGATGTAACGTATTGGGAGCCAATTCGACTACATCACAACCAACAATCGTCCTTTCCTTGGTAAGGACGGTAAGCAATGTAATTGCATCCCACCATGAGAGCCCACCGGGATCCGGGGTACCGGTAGCGCTCATCAATCCACAATCAAATGCATCGACATCGAAGGTAATGTATAGTTTTTTGGGAAAAGAAGATGGAAGGTCAAGTGTTTCCAATGAGTGCAAATTCTTTTGGCTATACAGGAACGATGCATCATAGTGGCCAACCTCATAACGTTCACGTGCTTCAAGGTCTTCCTCACTATAGTTCCGTATCCCTACCTGAAAAAAGTGGAATGCCTGCCTCTACCGCACGCCTCATGACTGATGCATGGCTGAGTTTGCTGCCTTCATAGGCATCCCTTAGGTCCATGTGAGCATCGAACTGCAGGATACCTACCTCCCTTGTAGGAAACGGTCTCTCAGCAGAGGGATGGCAGCATTGGTTACCGAATGCTCTCCACCCAATAGTACAGGGATGGATCCATGGTCATGCGCTTGCAGGAGAGCCTCAGCTGCCGCAGCAATAGACTGGGCGACCATTCCGTCGGTCCCAATCGGTTCTCTTGTATGGATGCCCAAGAATCCTGGATTTCCAAATCCTTCAACGAGTTGTTCAAGCTGAGATGAGGCTTCTATGATCGCCAGAGGGCCCTGCGCTGTTCCTCCCATGTAGAAACAGTGTCTTCCAAAGGGAATGGAATTACATGAAAACGAGCTGTTTCCTTGTCACAGTTGGAAAATTCTGAATCCAAAAAACCAGTGTTCCATTGCTTTTTTCTCCTACGACAAGCGCCGTTGATAATCATCAAACCCAAAGGTTTTCGCCACTGAATACGTTCCATCACGATAGATACCGATATCAGGTAATGCAATACCATTGAACATGGTGGTCTTGACCATGGTGTAGTGCATCATGTCACAGAGTATAAGATGGTCCCCAATCTTTGGTGCTTTCTCGAAGGTATAACTACCCACCAGTCCCCTGCCAAGCAGGATGATCCACCAAGACGATAGACACCACTCTCTTCCAGCTCCGCTCCTATTACATTCGGGGAATACGGCATTTCAAGACAATCCGGCATATGGGCTGCAAAGGATGCATCAATCATCAATGTCTTTATATTTCCATTTTCAACTATGTCGAGAATCTCGGTAACCAGATACCCAGTTTCCCAAACGAAAGCTGCCCCTGGTTCAACAATAAGCTTGATATACGGATATCGTTCATGGAAATCCTTGATAGTCTTCCTGAAGAGCTCTAGGTCATACCCTTCCCTGGTTACCAGATGACCACCACCAAGATTCAGCCACTCAATTTCACCAAGCAGATGTCCCCAGTGTTTTTTCAATGGATGATAGCGTATGTGCCAGTTCTTGTGCGCCACTCTCACAGAGATTATGGGAGTGCAGTCCACTTACTCCCTCTGGAAGGTGAGGAAGATCCTTGGGGAGTATTCCCAAACGGCTTCCATAGCTGCAGGGGTCATATAAGGCAGTGGAGACTGTCGAGTACATTGCATTGATGCGAAGCCCCAATTTAGCATTACTACTTCTGTCACGATATGTTTCCAGTTGGGAAACAGAGTTAAACGTTATGTGTGTTGCCATAGAGGCAATGGTTTCAAATTCGTTCTTCTGATATACAGGAGCATAGGCATGTACTTCATCAAAATATGGAGATGCCAGAAGTGCTTCATTCAATGATGAAGCAGTTGCTCCGCTTGCTACAGAGGCTAACTCGGGGAATACCGCGTGCATCGCAAACCCTTTAAGGGCAAAGAGGATTGATACAGGTAGTTCCTTTTGCAACTGTTCAATGATGGAAAGGTTCTTTTGAAAAAAGCTCATACTCCAGCACGAAAGCTGGAGTATGGTTAATTTTCTTTATATCGATCATAGGCTACTCACCAAAGGCAAGCTTGCCATCGACAACCACTTCCCAGGGAAGGCCCAGTGGTCCGAGTTCCTCAAGGAATGGATCAGGGTCGAACTGTTCCATATTGTTCACCCCAGGCTCCTTCCAGATGCCACGGCAACCAAGCTGGTTCCAAGAGCAGCAGGAACACCTGTTGTATAACTTACTGCCTGTGCTTTTGTATCCTGGTAGGCCATCTGGTGGCTGCAGTTGTTGAAAATATAGAGAGTGCGCTCCTTGCCGTCCTTGATCCCCTTGATCTGGCAACCAATGGAGGTTTGTCCCTTGTAGTTCTCTCCTAGAGAGGAAGGCTCAGGAAGTACGGCCTTGAGGAATTGCAATGGTTGTATTTCCATTCCCTGGAACATGACCGGCACGATACTGGTCATCCCAATGTCCTCAAGTACTCTCAGGTGTGTGATGTATTGTTCACTGAAGGTCATCCAGAAACGGGCACGCTTCAGACTTGGATAGTGTTTTACCAATGATTCCAACTCCTCATGGAAGAGTAGATAGCTCTCCTTTCCACCAATACGTGGATAGTCCACGTTCTGGTGAATTTCAAGAGGTTCTGTACTTTTCCACTCTCCTTGTTCATAGTAGCGTCCATTTTGGGTAATCTCACGGATATTGATCTCGGGATTAAAGTTGGTAGCAAAGCTCTTTCCATGGTCCCCTGCATTACAGTCAACAATATCGAGATAGTGCATCTCATCGAAATAGTGTTTTGCCGCATAAGCGGAGAATACATTGGTAACCCCTGGGTCGAAACCACTTCCCAGCAGTGCTGTCAGGCCAGCCTCTTTAAACTTTTCCTGGTAAGCCCACTGGTAGGAGTATTCAAAATGTGCCTCATCCTTCGGCTCGTAATTTGCAGTATCAACATAATCCACACCATATTTCAGGCAGGCATCCATGATAGGAAGATCCTGATAAGGAAGCGCTACATTAAGCACTACATCAGGCTTGAAGGTTTCCATCAAACTGACCAAGGCATCAACATCATCGGCATCAACCTGTGCTGTTTCAATCGGCACAGGACCTGCCTCAGCGGCAATTGCATCACATTTTGCTTTAGTTCTGCTCGCTAGCATGATTACTTCATATAGATCTTCCATTCTGGCAGATTTGCGTACGGCAACATTACCAACACCACCTGCTCCTATGATCATCAAACGTTTCTTTTCCATCTTTTACTCCTCTTGGTCGGTTTCGTAGTAGGTATATCCTCTGAGTCCGGCTGTATAGGCAGCAATGATGCGCCGCCTCTCAAGCGGGGTTATCCTTCCATCCTGAACTGCACGTTCAGCTTTGTTTCTGATCAGAGCCTCCAAATGTTTTGGCTCATATTCCACGTAGCTTAATACATCAGCCACAGTATCACCTTCCAACTCATTATGAAGTCGGAATTTCCCGTCGTCATAGGTAACTGAGGCAACATTGGTATCTCCCAGCAGATTGTGCAGGTCCCCCCCCAGTGTTTCCTGATAAGCACCCACCAAGAAGACCCCGAGGATGTAGTCATCATTCTCAGGAAGGGTGTGAAGGCTGAGGGTGTTCTCCACTTCCCAGCGACCAATGAATCGATCGATCTTTCCCTCGCTGTCACAGGTAATGTCACTCAGGATTGCCTTTCTGTCCGGCCTCTTGTCCAGCATATGGATCGGCATGATGGGGAATAATTGATCAATCGCCCATACATCAGGAAGCGATTGGAAGAGACTGAAGTTTCCATAGTAGATATCTGATAATTGCTGCTCCAACTTCTCAAACTCAGGGGACTCAACTTCTCCATAGGTCTGCTTGATCTCTGCAACAATAGACCAGTAAACATGCTCTGCTGCAGCACGCTCCCTCATATTCACCTTACCATAGAGAAACTTGTTTCTAATCTCCTCACGGTAATAGTTCAGGTCGTTCAGGCACTCCTGTGCATTCTTTTCATTGAGCATCTTCCTTACGTAAAGGAGGTTCTCCAGTGCTGGAAGTACCTCTGGGTCGAGATTTGCCTCAACATCCTCGCCGTTCCAGAAAATATTGGTATCCAGGACGTTGAGCAGCAGGACCGAATAGTAGGAGACCAATGCTCTCCCAGACTCACTGAGCAAGGTTGGATGGGTAACCTTCTCTTCCTTGCAGATGGTCATTACTTCTTCTACAACGTCATCACAATACTCTTTGGTGGAGTAGTTCCTGCTGTTCGAGCTATCGGTATGCGAACCATCATAGTCAATTGCCAATCCCCCGCCGATATCCAGCAAGCCCATAGGTGCACCCTCTTGGACCAATCCACAATAGAAACGTGCTGCTTCCGTTGCGCCCATACGGATGTCACGAATATTGGGTATCTGGCTTCCCAGATGATAGTGTAATAATTTCAGGCTATCGAGCATCTGCTCTTTCCTGAGCTTATCAACCACCTGGATAACCTGTGTGGTATTCAGGCCGAAGACACTGCGGTCCCCACCACTGTCTGTCCAGTGTCCACTTGCAACGGTTGAGGGTTTCATTCTGAGTCCAATATTGGGCTTAACGCCCATTGCCCTACTACGTTCAAGAATGATATCCACTTCCCCCGGCATTTCCACCACCAGAACGGTTTGCACCCCCATGGAGAGGCCTCTCAGGGCCAAGTCAATATATTCCTCATCCTTGTATCCGTTACAGATAACATAGGCTTCCAGATCATCGATATGAGCAAGGGCAAGCAAAAGCTCAGCCTTGCTGCCGGTTTCCAAGCCATGGTGGTACTGTTTACCGTATTTACATATTTCCTCAACAACCTGTTGCTGTTGGTTTACCTTGATAGGATAGACGCCCCGGTAGGTACCGGTATAGCCGGCATCCTTCATGGCACCAAGAAAACTCTCATTGATATGTTGGATCCTCGAGTCAAGAATATTTGAAAATCGCAGGAGTACAGGCAATTTCATACCTCTCTCTTGCAAACCCTTGACTATGGATAACAAGCTTACTTGACTTTTTGGGTCTTTATCTTTGAGCCGTACTTCCACTTCCCCTTTCTCTGAGACATGAAAATACTCATTTCCCCAGGAATCGATGTGATACAGCTTTCTTGCGTCATCTAGTGTCCAAGTATCCATTACTTCTCCTCATAGGTCTTTTCGTTTCATCAGTATACCAGAATTTATCGACAATGCACACAGCAGTAACAGGGTACAGATAGAGAGTGAGATTCCCTTCAGGTTGTGAGGCGTAACAAGGATAAACACAAATATGTCTTACATCTTCTGTAATTTACAAGTCTTAATCTTGACAAATATCGAAGATTGGAGGATTATCTAATTGATATCATATTGATATCTTTTACTATCATACTTTGGAGGCATTCGTATGAATGAACCTGTCTACTCAAAAGAAAAAGTCCTAAACCGACCTTCAATCGGATTGACGATCCTGGTAGTCAATGTGCTGCTTATCCTCTTGTCATTTGCCCTGTTCATCTTTGGCATGGCTGCAGATATTCCAGGAGCCATTCGTGCAGTTGTCATTACTCTTGGAGCACTCTATGGTTTTATCATTGGGCCAATCCTGTTTGGGGGATTGAAGATAATCAAACCGAATGAAGCGTTGGTGCTTACCTTATTTGGTAAGTATTATGGGACACTCAAGAAAGAGGGATTTTTCTTTGTAAACCCATTTGTAACAGCGGTTAATCCTGCATCTTCATCTGAAAACTCTTCAGGATCCTATAAGCTTGAAGGAAAGACTGATGCGAATAAGAGTGGAACCACTGCCTATTCGATACAGATTCCAAAACGTAAGCTATCCCTCAAAGCAATGACACTGAATAATGAGAAGCAGAAAATCAATGACTCTCAGGGCAATCCAATCATTATCGGTGTTGTCGTTATCTGGAAAGTGGTTGATACCGCTAAAGCGGTGTTTGACGTTGACAACTATGTGGATTATCTTTCCATACAGTGCGATAGTGCACTGAGAAATGTGGTACGGCTCTTCCCTTACGATAGTGATGATGATGAAAAAAAATCATTGAGAGGAAGTAGCAGGGAGGTAGCAGAGGATCTGCTGAAGGAACTACAAGGCAAGGTTGCCGTTGCCGGCCTGGAAATTCTGGAGGCAAGAATTACCCATCTCTCTTACGCTCCTGAGATTGCCGCAGCAATGTTGCAGCGTCAACAGGCTTCTGCTATCATCGCTGCGAGACAAAAAAATTGTGGAAGGAGCGGTTGGAATGGTCCAGATGGCTCTTGAGCAGTTGAATGAGAGTGAGGTAGTGAACCTGGATGAAGAGCGTAAGGCTTCCATGGTAAGCAATCTTTTGGTTGTTCTTTGTGGAAACAAGGATGTACAGCCAATCGTAAACAGTGGGTCACTCTATTAGCATAAGGATGATGACGTATGGATGCAAAGGATAAGAGTAAGAAACAGGTATTGTTGCGTCTTTCGTCATCGCTGTGGAAAGAGCTGGCCGCTTGGGCGGAAGATGACTTCCGCTCCATAAACGGCCAGATTGAGTTTCTGCTCACCGAGAGCGTACGTTCCCGTAGGAAAGCGCTCAAGGATGACGATCAAGAGACATAGTATTGTGGGCTGGCTTGATGACCAGCCCACTCTACTGTTATTTGATGATTTTCTAAATTTATCCTTAAAGAGTTACAGAATTTCACACCAAAGGTCGAATGGTAAATTGCATACTATAGTCTCTTTACTGATTCTCGTACTTGTAAATAGACAGGCAGGCTTACCTGATGAGGTTCAACAACTTCTCCTTCAATAAGTTTAATCAGCATATCAACAGCTAGTCTTCCTCGTTCTGCTGTATCTTGATGAATTGTGGTGATTGTCGGCGAGGTTATCCTGCTGAAAATATTGTCATCAAACCCAGTGACTGAAATATCATCAGGTACACCAATATTAATCTTATGAAAAAATGCTATTGCCTCTGAAGCGTAATAATCAGCAGAAAAGACTATAACAGTACATGCATTTTCAAGAGAAGAGAGTTCTGCATAGATTTTGTACCGTTCTTCTTTGCTCTGCGGAAGAGGAATGAAGGTTTCCTCTTCTAGGGTCAATCCATACTCTCTAAATCCATCTGTAAGCCCATGAAATCTCATATGGTCAGAAACTGTCCTGGTAGGGCCATTGGAGAGAAAAACCATTTCACGATGCCCCATTGACAAGAGATACTTTGATAGCTGATAGCCTCCCAGTCGATCTTCTATACCCACCCGATAGTGTTTCATATCACCTTCAATATGGTAACTATCAATATGGACTACCGGACATGATACATGTTCATTGATGTGAGGGATTATCGATTGAGGAACCCAGAGAATAATGACTCCGGCAAGTTTCCAGGACTGGACAAACCGTAAGACTTCATTTTGGTCACTCGTTGTATGTACCATCATATAATACCCAAGTTTCCTTAGTTCCCATTCAATATTACCTAAAATGGTAAAACTAAATGGATCCTCGAGCTGGGTTTCATCCCGACGTGTCTCACTGAAAAAAAATCACTCCAACAATTCGAGAATTTTCATGAGCTAGTATAGTCGCTGCCATGTTTGGAGCATAATTTACTTCTTCCAGTATTCTTTCAACCTTTTCGCGTACCTCTGGAGAGACTTTCCCAGTTCTTCCGTGAATTACGTTTGAGACAGTAGTAGGACTGACACCAGCCTCTGGGAAATTTCCTTAATAGTCTGCATATCCTTACTATAGGTATCTCCTACCATTTTGTCAAAAGAGAAATCCCTTACAAGTAAGGCTCCCAGCCAATCATCCAGGAGCCCTTACTTTCTTATTGAAGATACCCAAGCCACTTATTCTGAATATCAATCATGCGAGAGACCATATCATCGATGCGTGTAACTTGGTTTACTATTGGGTTTGCTATGATTGCCTGTGTAGCAAGATCCTTGCTTTTACACAGAATTGCTTCAGCTGTTAGATCATACACACCACAGTAGTTTCTAAGCAGTGCAAGATACCCCTTCGGAAGAGATGGAATCTTGATACCGTTAACTCCATCTTTATTGATGATTGCAGGAACTTCCACTACCACCCAAGATGGAAGATCGGGTATCAGCCCATTATTTAAAACATTAACAGCTGGTTCTTCATATCCAGAATTGGTGATGATTCCTTCAATAATGGGTACTACCCTTTCATGGACCTTTAATTCAATCTCAGGTTTATGTTCAACAGTAAGTGCTGCTCGATAATAATCATAGAAATCCAAGATTCCCCTATGATCCACAATATCCCAGGCCCATGCTAGATACTCCCCGAAGTGACTGTCTACTGTAATGGGGAGTAACTTGAAATAGTGAAGCATGAATTTGGCTATTCGTTTATCCGTCCATTCAAAACGTCCTTTTCGAGCAGAACCTTTTTTATGGAACGCTTCATGGCTTTCCATTTGTCCAGTTTTAAGATAGGTCTCATAAAAAAAATCACTATATCCAGCTTCATGTTTGAAGAATTCGTTTGCTTTCTCAAGCACCTGGGATAGAGATCCTCCCCAGTTGCAATATCTTTCACTTGGTACATGCAACTGAAATGATTCAATCCAGCAGCCCGATAGGAAAATTTGTCACGCTCCATACCCAACATCTCAGGGAGCCAACGGTCGAGCCATCCAATTTCGTGACACATCCCTACAAACTTTGCCTCAGGGTACTTTCTCATTACGGTGGTTCCGATTGCCGTCATCGGATTCGAGTAATTGAAAATCCATGCATCAGGACAAATCTCAACTGCATCCCCTACAATATCAAGGATGTGAGGAATAATTCGTAACGAATGGAACACACCACCTGGCCCTCCGTTTTCCCCATAGACCTGGTGTATTCCATATTGCAGGGGCACCTTCCAGTCATCATCCCAAAGCTTAAAACGATCACCTACCTCAATGGATGTGATGATGAAATCTGTTCCTTTGAAGGCTTCTTTCCTGTCGAGTGTTGCCTGAACAGAGAAGTCCAGTCCCTCTTTCTTGAGAAAATCATTTGCAATGCGGGCTACCCTATCTACTGCTTTAGCATTGATATCAAGCAATACCACCTCACTGCCGGCAAGTACCTTGCTTTGAAAAATATCACCGAGCATTCCGAGCCCGAACTGGAGAGATCCAGCTCCTACTAATACTATTTTCATAGCGTGTGTTCCTTCTATCGGTAATCCCGATATATTATTTTATTGAACCTTCAACCATCCCTTTGATTATGTAGCGTTGAGCAAACAAATATAGGATAATTATAGGTATTATAGCTAATAATGTTGAAGTTAGGATAAGATCCCACTGTTTCAGATATGCCCCAGCAAAAGCAGTTACAGCAATTGGAAGGGTTTGCAATTCACCTTTCGATCCGAGTACAAGGTAAGGAAGCAGGTAGTCATTCCAAATCCATATTCCATTAAGGATCATAACCGTTACAATAATGGGTTTGAGAAGAGGAAACACTATTGAGAAAAATATTCGCGGATATGAACAACCATCAATAGTAGCGGCTTCTTCCAGTTCATAAGGGATATTTTTAATAAAACCATGAAAAAAAACAAATATTGAGAGGGATGATCCAAAACCTAGGTATGAAAGAACAATACCTCCCATTGTACCAAGAAGACGTATATTGATAGCGTTGCCAAGTATCCTAAGCCATCTAACCAAGGGATACATAAGAACTTGGAACGGTATTACCATTGCAGCGACAAAAAAAACATGAAGATGACAGCAGACCACATCTTTTTATCATTTCTCACGAGTACCCATGCTGCCATTGAAGAGAAAATGATAATTACGGCAAGTGAAGAGATAGTGATACCCACAGAATCCATAAAAGCACCTAGATAATCTACTGTTGAGTTATTGAAGATTCGAGAGATATTTATTCCAAGCTGTCCCCAGGAAGATGGAAGAGCAACAGCATTGATGATAATCTCGCGTGATGTCTTGGCAGAATTGAGAACAACCATAAGAAAAAGGAATCATGAACAGTATAAATAGAAAAAATGGTAATCAATTCCAATAAGAGTATGGATACTCGTGTTCTTTGTATTCTTGTTTTCCTCATTACATTTCTACCTCTTTCTTTTTATTGGTTGAAACTTGGATCAATGACACCACCACCAAGACGACGAAAAGTACCACAGCTTTCGATTGCGCCTGTGCCATTCTATTTGCCGAAGCAGTATCAAAAAATATTCATTGCCAATAATTGTGAAGCCTTTACTGGAGTCTCCATAAATCGTGTGGCGGGTCCACCGTTTGTTAGGGTATAATTCATATCAAATTGCTTGAATGAATGCGTAAGCGTAAGGAAAAGGCTGATAGTGAATGCATTTGCCATCATAGGAATCAGAATATGGAAGACGTTTCGGAAAAACCCTGCACCATCAACGGAAGCTGCTTCCATGAGGGATTTGGGAATGCTTTGTATCGATGCGACATAAATCAACATAATATACCCGGAATATTGCCAGGTGTTCACTGCTGACATCGCCCAAATAACAGTATTTGGATTACTGAGAAAAGAGGTTTTTTTTAGGAATTCTATGCCATACTGTGTTCCAATCGAAACGAGAATATTGTTAAAAAAAATAAACTGCCAGATATAACCAAGTACGATACCTCCGATAAGATATGGTACGAAAAAAAACCGGCGCGATAGAAATTACGAAACCTCACTTTGCTTGTTACAATGAGGGAAAGAGAAAAACTCACAAGATTTACCAGTAGTACATTAATAATGGTGAACCCAACCGTGATCAGAAAGGAGTGAATAAAGTCAGGAGCCTTCAGGATCTTTGAAAAGTTTTCAAACCCTATAAACGTGACAGTCGGGCTCACACCATTCCAATCGGTCAAAGAATAATACATGCCAAGTAAGAACGGTATGACAATAATCAATATAAAAGTACATACAACTGGCAACAAAAACAAAGTATTGACAAGGCCTCGCTGTTTCATACCAAAATCCTCCTCTCTCTATTAGGGACCAAGGAAAGCTCATTTGCGATAAATAATGATGCACGGTTGATAGCCAA
>JDSF01000482.1_pt1 | contig 12841 bp, 12 predicted proteins | sample 199441 | NCBI WGS metagenome assembly JDSF01 (sample SAMN02592751, study PRJNA231836) | bioreactor metagenome | isolation source: continuous culture bioreactor denitrification-DNRA | place: Germany: Bremen
TATCCGGAAACAAGCTAGGTTATCGCAGGCAGTAACTCATTCATCATCTTTCTTGCGACTGAAAATATCCAGCTACTTCGAGAGACTCTCTTGGTTGCCTGCTTTCCTGCTCAACAGCCACTGAACCCGCTCAACAATCGGTGGATGCGAATAATAAATCGCAGAATAGAGAGGATGAGGGAATAGGTTGCTTAAATTCTCCTTGGCGAGCTTGACCAAACCTGATGCTAACTCCGCCCCACTCCCCACCATATCGATGGCAAATTGATCAGCCTGTCGCTCATGTCGACGAGACCACCAGCTACTCATTGGTGTCCAGAAAAAGCTCACGAGTGCCATCAACCAACCAAGGACAAAAATTTGTCCGGCAAAAGAGAGTTGATCGAGCCCAAACCAGCCAGGCAAGACCTGATTATTCAGCAAAGTAAAAGCCAGCCAACAACTCAGGATTGCTGTCACCTGACTTTTAATCAGGTGTTGACGGAGATGCCCACAGCGCCAGTGCCCCAACTCATGGGCCAGAACTGCCAACAGTTCGCGGTCTTCAAGTTGCTCCATGAGTGTGTCGAACAAAACAACTCTTTTAACCTTACCAATCCCGGTAAAATAAGCATTGCTGTGCCCACTCCGACGAGAGGCGTCAACCTGCAAAACCTTTCCTGCAGTCACACCAGCCTTTGATAAGAGTTCTCGCACGCCATCTTCTAGCTCACTTTTATCCAATGGAGTAAACTTAAAAACAATGGTTCGATCAGGTAGGGTGAAAGGTAGAGAAGAAACAGTGAAACTGTTGCCCAAAAGCCCCAAACCCAAAGCCACCAACTCTGCGGCGCCAATGTAACTAACCACAAGGCCCCACCAGCAGGATGACAAAGAGCAATCCGCCAACAGCTAATGACTTCAGCAGATCACTGATCCAGAGCTTGAAACTCATTCGATTAAACCCAAAACGCTCTTCAAGCACAAAGTTACGGTAGAGAGAAAAAGGGAGGCTGATCACACCCTGTATGAGAAAAAGCAGTGCAAAGAATAATAGTCCAGAAACGACAAAATGATCTGACATCCGATCAATCAGATTGTCATACCATGGGAGAATCCCGCCAAACAGAAATGCGAAGGTCAGGCAAACACCAACAATATCCTCGACAAACCCAACCTTATCGCCAGCCAGCGCATAAGCATCACTACGCTTCAGCCGCTGCTCGTCTATCTGCCCATCAAAAACGTCCGGTAAGGGTTGCTGTTCCTTCTGACGATGATTCAAATTGAGCCAGTCCAGACCGAAACGCAGTATGGTGATGATACTATAGATCAGTAGCAAGAGCAGTTTCACAGGCGCACCTTTTCCTTTTCGGGCCGTTCACGCCGGATCAGATCGCCTTCTTCAGCCCAGTCTGGAAGATCTATCTTCAATTTTGAGTTTGGCTGTCCTGCAGGAACAACCTCGCCTGCACATGTTTTAATTTCGTTGACTTGAAATTCCTGCTGACGCATCTCAGGACCAATCAATTCAATCGTATCTCCAACCAGAAAGCGATTGCGTCCTTCAACCCAGAGGCCATGTTCTTCATCGCGACGGACAAACCCAACAAAATCGTGAGTACGAATGTAGTGAGTATCAGCCGAATGAATTTTGGCATCGTCATCACCATAAAAGAAACCGGTATCATAAGGACGATGACTCACCTTTTCCAGTTCACTTAACCAGGCAGGATCGTAGTCTTCCGGATTTTCCCACAAGCGGTCGATGGCATCACGATACACACGCGCTGTCGTCGCAACGTAGTAAAGACTCTTCATCCGCCCTTCAACCTTTAAGCTGTCCACCCCGGCGGCGAGAAGTTCCGGTAGTTGCTTGATCAAGCACAGATCACGACTATTCATGATATAGGTGCCACGTTGATCCTGCTCGATGGAAAAATTTTCACCAGGCCGAGTTTCTTCTACTAGTGAATAGTTCCAACGGCAAGGTTGGGCGCAATCACCACGATTAGCACTCCGATCCATCAATGCTGTCGACAGCAGGCAGCGGCCAGAATGAGCGACACACATCGCTCCGTGAACAAAACATTCCAGCTCAATGCTTGTTTTCTCTGCAAAACCGCGAATATCCTCCATACTCAATTCACGAGCAAGGTTCATCCGACTGGCTCCATTGAGTCGCCAGAACTCAGCAGTTTCAGGATTACAGCTATTAACTTGAGTCGAGACGTGTATCGAACGCTGCGGATCAACCCTGCGAATGGTCATCAACACACCAGGGTCTGCAGCGATATAGGCATCAAGATCAAGAGCTTTCAATTCTTCGAGCAAGGTTTCCAAGCCCTTAAATTCTGATGGTTTCAATGAAGCATTCAAAGTCAAATAGAGTGCAACATTGTGTTCACGAGTCAAGCGACGCGCTTCAGCCAATTGCTCAATAGAAAAGTTTCCGGCATGAGCACGTAAACCAAAGCCATCAGTTCCCAAATAGACCGCATCAGCTCCATAGCGGATAGCTGTTTTCAACTTTTGCATATCACCAGCTGGCATAAGCAGCTCGGGACAGATATTCTTTTTAGCCACAACAATCATTCCTTCGTTAAAATAGACCTGTTCAAACGCATAAGGTAGGCAGCATAGCATAGACTTTAGACTGGCGGCATCTCTAACAAACAATTACTATTGAACATATTTTTTGTTACAATTGGGCAGAGGAAAGAGTTCTCTCCCAGAAGATCAGGCCGCTGAATGTATTAAGTTTCCAGCTGATTGCATTCGTAGAATATCCTCTAACATCGTTAACAAAATGAGTGAACTCCTTTTGTTGTTTTTTGGAACATTCTCATCTTTCCAGCTTGACAACATACTAAGATTTCTATAATTTTTATAGATTAGTTTTTATTTTTGTTTGGTGGGGACTTTTTTGAAAAAACAAATCGATAAAAAATCAATGAGATTGTCGTCCCGACTGCAGTTGACAGCCGCGTTGGGCGGAATGATTCTACTCAGTGCCTGTGCTCCTGCGGCAACTGGATTGGCACCTTCCGGCGCACTCCAGGAACAGTTGCAAGATATCCGCACACAACAGACACAGCAAGCCCAGCTGGTTCAACAACTACAGCAGCAGCTAACACAATTACAACAGCAGCTTGCCACGGGTGAAATCATCCCACTTCCCTCACAATCGACACCATCACCGATCGATACGACTGCCCTCTCAGAGGGTCTGGCGACAATAGAACCGCAGCCAGCAGATCCGATCATAACACCAATACAAATTCATGAGGCACAGGAAGTCAGTGCAGTAGCGGCTTCAGCCTCATCTTACCTCGCAGCATTCTCCAACCTTGCTGCTGGCCGCTGGGATGCTGCAGAAACAGGCTTTCAGGCATTCATAGACGAATACGGCGACCATCAATATGCACCAAATGCCCGCTATTGGTTGGCAAATGCCCAATTATCACAGGGAAAAACTGATGCAGCAACGTCAAATCTGCGTCAGATTATAATCGATCCACGTGGACAATCAAAAGCTCCAGCAGCAATGTTACAACTGGAGCAGCTTTATCGTCGGCAAAGGTTGACTCTTCAGGCGGATGAAATTGCCGAGCAATTACGCAGCCGTTACCCTGACAGTCAAGAGGCGCAATATCTTTACCGGAGTCCTGAACTGAAAAATTGACGCAATCAACTCCTATTGAGAGGGAACTGATGACACGGACAATTATGCGTTGGCTATCGCTGCTGATTCTGTTTCTGCTTCTGTCGGGAGCAGGCTCTGCTATCGCTGCAGAAGGTCAAATCTACACAATCAAAAAAGGCGACACCTTGTGGGACCTGTCAAAGAAATTTATTGATGACCCCTACTACTGGCCAAATATCTGGTCCAAAAACCCTGTAATCACCAATCCACACCTCATTTTTCCAGGGCAAAAGATCAGGATCCTTGATGGCCGATTGGAAATTATTCCGGCATACGCTGAAGCAACAGAACCATCCACGGACCCTGTAGCGGAACAACCAGCTGTCGCTTCACAACCAGAAGAACTGGTCACAATCAGATCTGCCGGAGGTGGTGACGGTTTTATCCTCACAGATGAAAAACCTCTAGGGATGATTGTTGATTCCGTCGACAACCGTGTCCTGCTAACTGCAAATGATGTTGTTTTTGTCAAAATGAATGACATCTCAGCTGTCGCTGTTGGCGATACCTATGGACTTTTTGAGCGCGGTGACATGGTTAAACATCCGCAAACAAAAAAGACGATTGGCACAATAATGAACAACCTCGGATTTCTTCAAGTCACAGAGATTCAAGGTGACACCGTTGTCGCTAAAATTGGTGAGGTCTATCGTGAAGTGACCAGGGGAGCGGAACTCTTCGAGTATATCCCTCCGCGCAAAGAACTGACCTTACAACGAGGAACCAGCGACAAAAAGGGTGTTATTGTTTTCTCCCGTGACGAAAAAGGTACTTTTTCCACGAACGATGTCATTTTCATCAGCCTGGGCAGTAACGATGGCCTACAAAGTGGAAATCTGATCTATCTGTCACGACCCCGTAAAGCTTCTGATGAGATCATTAAAAAAGCCGGACACGTAACTCTGCCAGATGCGGTGTTAGGGGCTGCTATCGTTATCGAGACAAAGGAAGAGACCGCTTCAGCACTTGTCATCAAAAGTGTAGATGCTGCCTTTATCGGTGATCAGGTTTCAGTCGTCACTGATTAAATAATTTCCTCATATCGGTTAAAAAAGGGTTGACCTTGTCAGCCCTTTTTTATTTGTTTTACTGAAATTCAATCAATTTTTATTCAACAAGTAGCACACATCAAAACAAATTATTAATTCAAACTGTGGAGGGGCAGGATGAATGAATCGCAGTACGCACTTCTTAGACTTAACCTGACACCAAATCTTGGCCGAGTAGCCCTGTTCAAGCTGCACCAGAAATTTAGTGATTTTCAATGTGCACTCAAAGCATCTGCTGCAGAGTGGCAAGAAGCGGGTGTCCCCATAAAACTGCATCGCCAGGTACCAGCTGAAAATGACCAAATCGTTCAAACGGCAGTCACTCAAACCATATCCCAGAATATTCGGATGATCAGCTATTGGGACGATGAATATCCTACGCTGCTACGAAACATTCACGACCCGCCAGCATTACTCTACCTTCGCGGCCAACTTCCCAAACAGGATTGTTTTGCGATTGTCGGCTCACGTCGGGCGACAGCAGGAGGATTTGCTACAACAGAGTCCCTGGCCAACACTCTGGCCAAGCACAATCTCTGCATTGTCAGTGGCATGGCGCGTGGCATCGACAGTGCTGCTCATCGTGGTGCTCTCGCTGCCGGAGGGCGCACAATCGCAGTTCTTGGTTGTGGTATCGACCACGTCTATCCTCCAGAGAACAAACGACTACATGAGGAAATCCTACAGGAAAATGCGATCATCAGTGAGCATCCGCCGGGCACTCCACCTTTAGCAGGTCACTTTCCCGGTCGTAACAGAATTATCAGTGGACTCAGCCACGGAGTCCTGATCGTTGAGGCAACAGAGCGGAGCGGTTCGCTGATTACCGGTGATTTTGCTCTCGAACAGGGACGTGATCTATTTGCCATCCCCGGAGCCTTGCACCATAAAAACAGCAAAGGGACCAATAGGTTGCTCAAAGAGGGAGCTCAGATGGTGACTGAGGCAAATGATATTTTACAATCGCTGTGGCCCGGCCAGGTTCCGGTTCAAGAACAACATAAGCAAAAAAGCTTTATTCAACAACTGTCCGACGCAGCCGCCAAAGTCTACCGCCTGCTTGACTTTGAACCTCTTCATGGTGACGAAATCGCCCGGAAGTGCGGCTTGACTCCCATGGAGCTTTCCGCTATTTTACTCGACCTAGAGCTACAGGGTGGCATCAAGGCACTCCCTGGTCATCACTACATACGCTCCAGACTATAGCTCACCCTTGTCACTGACAAGACTGCACACTATTTTGAAGAATGGAGAAACCCCTTTGCGTGAACGCGTTCTGGCAATAGTTAACCTGATTGCCCAATATGTCATGGGAGCGGAAGATACTCACATCAGCGAGCAGGAATTGATAACTGAGCTGATGGCCGTGGGTTATGAAGCAGAAGAAATAAACGACGCATTCACATGGATGGAAACGATCGCTCTCCACCCTGCAAGCGACCAGGAGACATCTGAACCGATGATGCTGGTTCCAACTTACAGAATTTTCAGTGATCAGGAAAAACAGCTATTAACATCCGAGGCCCAGGGATTTTTAATCAAAGTCAGAGCAATGGGACTTGTCAATAATGATGCTCAAGAAGAAATCATTGATCGAGCAACACGTTCCGCCGAGGATGCCGTCACAGAACAAGAAATTAAACTAATAACGATTCTAACCCTGCTCTCACGTTCCAGTAGTTTGTGGATACGTGAGATTGACTGTTTTCTTGAAAACGACTGGGCCAGAATCTATCATTAAGCAGATAGGGTTGCGCACTTGTCGCAACCCTTTTTATTTTTATACAAAGAAAAAGATAATTCTGAGGGAATAAATGGCAAAGTCATTAGTTATTGTTGAGTCGCCCGCAAAAGCGAAAACAATCGAAAAGTTTCTTGGTAAAGGGTACAAAGTTTTGGCTTCTTATGGCCATGTACGCGCCCTTCCGAGCAAACAGGGATCGGTTGATACTGCGGCTGATTTCGAACCTAAATACCACATCCTTCCAGACAGCGCTAAACAGATCAGTCTGCTGAAAAAAGAAGTCGCAAACAGCGATGAATTAATTCTTGCAACTGACCTTGACCGCGAAGGGGAAGCGATCGCCTGGCACCTTCTTGAAGCCTTGAATATTGATGAAAAAGGTGACAAGCCAAAAGTCAAAAGAGTAACCTTTCATGAAATCACCAAAAAGGCGATTGACGAAGCAATGGCCAATCCGAGGGTCATCGCTCGTGATCTGGTCGATGCCCAACAGGCTCGCTCGATTCTCGATTACCTTGTCGGTTTCAACCTATCTCCATTCTTGTGGAAGAAAATTCGTTATGGCCTCTCAGCGGGTCGGGTTCAATCGGTCGCTCTTCGAGTCATCTGTGAACGTGAAGATGAGATTGAAGCATTTGAATCACGTGAATACTGGAGCATAGAAGCCTTGCTCAGCAATCTTGCTGAGAATAGTTTCACAGCAAAGCTACACTCATGTGATGACAAAAAACTGACCAAGTTTGCTATCGAAAACCAAGAACAAGCTGAAAAAATATTGGCCGAACTGGACCAGGCTCAGTTTCAAGTCACATCACTTGAAAAGAAAGCCCGTAAACGTAATCCAGCGCCACCATTTACCACAAGTACACTGCAGCAGGAAGCCAGCCGTAAACTTGGTTTTGCAGCACGTAAAACCATGAGCGTAGCCCAGAAGCTCTATGAAGGTATCGAAGTTGCCGATGGAACTCACGGTTTGATCACCTACATGAGAACGGATTCTGTGGCTCTGTCTGATGAAGCGACAACTGAAGCTCGTGAAGTTATCTGTAAGCTCTACGATGAGAACTATGCCCTGAAAAAGCCTCGGGTATTCCGCAATAAAAGTAAAAATGCCCAGGAAGCTCACGAAGCGGTTCGCCCCACATCGGTTGCCAGAACTCCAGCCGAAGTCAAACGCTTCTTAACGTCAGATCAGCACAAACTATATGAACTGATCTGGAAAAGAACGGTTGCATCACAGATGACTCAGGCTATCTTTGATGCCACGAGCATTGACATTGCTGCAGGCGAGCGCTACAGCTTTAGGGCGAGTGGTCAAATCATCCGCTTTGCCGGTTTCATGGCTCTCTATATTGAAGGAACCGATAACGGCGACGATGAGAATAAAGAGGGACTTCTCCCTCCTCTCAGCGAAGGTGAAAAGTTACGCAACGACGGGCTGACTCCAGAGCAACATTTCACCCAGCCACCACCACGCTTTACAGAAGCAAGTCTGGTTAAAATTCTCGAAGAGTACGGTATCGGCCGACCATCGACCTATGCCAGCATCATGAATACTCTCGTCACCAGAAAGTATGTCCGCCTGGAAAAAAGAACTTTCTTCCCAGAAGATACCGGCCGCGTTGTCACCAAACTGCTGACCGAACATTTCAGTCAGTATGTCGATTATGACTTCACAGCAGAGCTAGAGGAACAGCTCGATTCAATTTCACGTGGTGAGCAGACTTGGGTCCCTGCATTGAAAAAATTCTGGGACCCCTTTATTGCTCTATTGCGACGCAAGGATCAGGAAGTCAGCAAAGCTGATGTCACGACAGAAAAAACAGACAAAATATGCCCTGAATGCAGTAAAGAGCTGGTCATAAAGCTCGGTCGTTCAGGTCGTTTTCTGGCTTGCTCTGGATTTCCTGACTGCCGTCATACTGAGCCGCTCAACAGCGACGGGACAGAAGCAGAAGAACCTGTCTTTTCTGAAGAAAAGTGCGAGAAGTGCGATTCTCAAATGTTGATCAAAACTGGCAGATACGGGAAATTTCTGGCTTGCAGTGGTTACCCAAAATGTAAAAATATTCAGCCATTGGAAAAACCGAAAACCCTCGACATCACCTGCCCCGAATGTGGTGAAGGCCAGATGCAGGAAAAGAAAAGCCGCTACGGTAAGATTTTCTATTCCTGCAATCGCTATCCTAAGTGCAAATATGCACTCTGGAATCCACCAAAGGCGGAACCTTGTCCGAAGTGCAGCTGGCCATTAACTGAAATCAAAACAACCAAACGTTGGGGAACAGTTCAGCGCTGTCCACAAGAAGAATGCGATTGGGAAAACGTTCTGATCGCACCGGAAAAAAAGGCCCCGGCGAAAAAAGCGGCTGCCAAAAAGACGACAACAAAAAAAAGCGCCCGCTAAAAAAACAGCAACAAAGAAACCTGCGGCCAAAAAGACAGCATCAAAGAAAGCCACAGCTAAAAAAGACGCTTAAAGCGCTCAAAGACATCATGAATCACTAACCGGTCGGGCTGTTACAGCTTCGACCGGTTTGCTGTTTTCTGATAACTCATTTTTCCACCACAGAGACACTGAAAAAAGCGCTATCTGAGCGTTCTACGTTTTTCTATTGCTGCTGCAGTTTTTTCTTTGCCTAGATAACAAAACCATTAATCTCCGAGGCTCTGCACCTCTGTGGTTAAACATAAAAACAGGATAAACGATGAACATCACTATTATCGGTGGCGGACTGGCTGGCTGTGAAGCAGCCTGGCAAGCAGTTAAAGAAGGTTGCCAAGTCACCCTGTACGAAATGAAACCGACAGTCTATTCGCCTGCTCATCAAAGCGAAGACTTGGCCGAACTGGTCTGTTCCAACAGTCTCCGTGGTGCGGGTATGAACAATGCAGTCGGCTGTTTAAAAGAAGAGTTACGTCGTTGTGGTTCTCTATTTATTGAAGCTGCTGATGCGACAGCCGTACCAGCAGGCGGAGCCCTCGCTGTTGATCGCGATGATTTTTCAGCCTATATCAGTGCTAAAATTGCGGCGGAGCCCAAGATCACTGTCGTCCGTGAAGAAGTCACTTCTCTGCCGGATGAAGGGACGACGATTCTCGCCAGTGGACCGTTGACATCGGAAGCACTATCCCAGGAGCTCGCCACGTTGACAGGAGCAGAGCACCTCTACTTCTATGATGCGATCGCCCCCATCGTAGAGGTTGATTCGATTAATTTCGACATTGCCTGGAAAGCATCGCGCTACGACAAAGGCGGAGATGACTATATCAATTGCCCCTTAAGCGAAGAGCAGTATCACTGCTTTGTTCAGGAACTGATCGATGCTGATAAAGTCGCTGGCCGGGAATTTGAAAAACTGATTCACTTTGAAGGTTGCATGCCAATTGAAGAGATGGCTAGTCGCGGCGTTCAAACTTTATCTTTCGGCCCGATGAAACCGGTTGGTCTGCCCGACCCACGCACAGGAAAAATCCCCCATGCAGTCCTTCAATTACGTCAGGACAACCGTCATGCCACCCTGTTTAACCTGGTTGGATTTCAAACGCGACTGACCTATCCTGAGCAGCAACGAATTTTCCGCATGATTCCCGGACTTGAAGAGGTTCGCTTCGCCAGACTTGGTAGCATGCACCGCAATACATTTGTTAATGCGCCCGCATGTCTGAATGAAAATCTGCAATTTCAAAACGCACCACATATTTTTGCTGCGGGTCAGTTGAGTGGTGTTGAGGGATATGTTGAATCAGCAGCCTGTGGCTTTCTTGCAGGAATTTTCGCGGCGCGTCAATCTCTCAACAAACCCCTGCCCCGACCACCTCAGGAAACAGGATTGGGCGCACTCCTGAACCATCTGTCTGAATCCGAATCGGATGGTTTTCAACCGATGAATATCAATTACGGTCTCTTCCCACCTCTGCAACTGGAAGGACGCAAGATGAAACGTGCCGATCGCAGGCTCGCTATGGCCGCACGCGCACTTGATTCTCTCCCACAATGGTGGGGTCCTATCTCTGCAGAGCGCCAAGGGGAGGATTGAACGATGGACAATAAAATTATTCTCGCTTCTGCTTCTCCGCGCAGACGCGAGCTGCTTGAACAAATCGGCCTGACATTTGACATCATTCCAAGCGCAGCAGAAGAACGTGTCCTTCCTGGCGAAACTCCGGAAGAACATGTCGTCCGCCTCAGTTTGGATAAAGCTCTCGATGTCGCGGGACGAAAAGAGGTTAATGGTCGCTGGTTCATCGGTAGCGACACAATTGTTCTCTGCGACAATCAAATTCTGGGCAAACCAAAGGATTCCAAGGATGCGACGGCAATGCTGCAGATGCTCTCCGGGCGCGAGCATCAGGTTCTTTCAGGCTTTGCCTGATCGACCAAAAGACCGGCAGACAAATTACGGAAGCGGTCAGCACCAAGGTTAGATTTCGTCGATTGACAGATGATGAAATCGCGCGCTACATTGCCACTGGTGAACCGAATGACAAGGCAGGATCTTACGCTATTCAAGGGATGGGAGTCTGCTTTGTTGCCGGGATAGAAGGGAGCTACACCAATGTCGTCGGCCTCCCACTTTGCCGACTGACTCTGGCACTAAAAGAATTGGATGTTCCACTCACAATCTGATTCCTGCTGGAAACACAAATGAAATGCTGTATAGTTTAATACTTGGAAAAGATTTAGGTCCAATCCTCTAGTACAACGTCCCGATGCCCCAAGGGCCACGTGAACCATTCCATGAAGCCTGGCTGACGCCACTCTTTTCATGAACGCTTAGTTCATCAATACCCTGGCACATCGTTTTAAACATCTGGAGCCATTAAAATGGATGCTATTGCCACGAATATCAAACAGATCCGCACGCGTATTGAAAAAGCCTGTCAACGGACTGATCGCGATCCAAACACTGTCAAGCTGATTGCTGTATCCAAAATAAAACCGGCTGAAGATATCGAACAAGCCTATCAGGCTGGACAGTTGATGTTTGGCGAAAGTTATGTTCAGGAATTCCGCGATAAATCACCATTAGTCAAAGAACCGGTCGAGTGGCATTTCATCGGTGGCCTGCAGAGCAACAAAGTCAAATATCTCCGTAATAAAGTCGCCATGATTCATTCTGTTGATCGTCTGTCTCTGGCACAAGAGATTGATCGTCAGTGGGATAAAACCGACAGTCCCATCGATATTTTATTGCAGGTTAACGTCGGTGACGAAGCCAGTAAATCAGGCTGCCACACTGATGACCTGGAACAACTGACCAGACAGGTCGCGGCCCTTCCTAACCTAAGAATCTGTGGATTGATGTGCCTCCCTCCTCACTGTGAGAATGCAAAGCAGGTACGGCCCTTCTTCAGAACCTTGCGCGAGTTGTCTGCAACAATCGCGACGCTGCAACTCCCTGGCGTTCAGATGAATGAACTCTCCATGGGTATGAGTGGAGATTTTGAAGTCGCGGTTGAAGAAGGCGCAACCCTGGTTCGGGTCGGCACAGCAATTTTCGGAGAACGGATTAAGAAATGAGCAACAGTCCCTATCTATTATTCGATCTCGACGGTACTCTTGTCGATTCTCTCCCCGATTTAACTCTGGCACTGAATCTTCTCCGTGAGGAACTCAATCTAGCGCCATTCCAACAGCAGCAGGTTCACTCCATGGTTGGTGACGGTGCTACGGTTCTTGTTAAGAAGGCCCTTGGTGAGGAGCTCTATGCGACGCAACACCTGATGCGCTTCATGGATATCTACGATCAACATTTGCTCGACAACACACGCTGTTATCCAGGAATCAAGGACCTCCTTGCCTCTCACCCGGCTGAGAAAATGGCCGTTGTCACCAATAAACCATACGCCCTGACCATCAAATTGCTGGAGGGACTGAACATCAAAGATTCTTTTAAAGCAATCATCGGAGGCGACAGCCTCAAGCATAAAAAACCGCATCCGCTCCCGGTTCAGGACGCTCTGATTCAACTCAACGCCAAACCAGAGCAGGCGGTTATGATTGGCGATCATCACACTGACATTAATTCAGGCCGCACGGCTGGCACAGCTATCTGCTTCTGTGATTATGGCATTGGTCATCATGATAATCTTGAATACGATTTTTACGCTCAGCAGGCCACAGATCTGTTGACCCTCTTCCCAGGTTTATAAATTGATAGAAAAACGTCTCGGATATCGGGAAATAGCTCTCTTCTTTTTCCCTCTGCTACTCAATGTTCAACTGATGAGTATCTCGCACACCATCATCAACGGCGCCCTTGCCCGACTCGATAACTATGTGACCGCTCTGGCGGGTTTTTCAGTTGCCATTGTGGTCCATATTTTTATTTCCTCCCTTCCTATCAGAATCCACATCTC
>JDSF01000483.1_pt1 | contig 12787 bp, 18 predicted proteins | sample 199441 | NCBI WGS metagenome assembly JDSF01 (sample SAMN02592751, study PRJNA231836) | bioreactor metagenome | isolation source: continuous culture bioreactor denitrification-DNRA | place: Germany: Bremen
TAAATATCATATTAGTGCACATATAAATGAAATAAATTGGAAAATATTAAAAATAACATAACAAGAGTATTAAATAATATTACTGTATAGAACTTAATATACTATTAAGCTGATGAGTGAGACAGCCAGCACGCCCATAACAATGAAAAGGAACAGTGGGATGTTTATTGGCTTTTTTATGCGTGGTAGGAGGTGTTTTAACTGTGCTTTTCCCACTAGCAGTCGCCTGTAGTGCCTGGTCCACACGTTGTATAACAGAACCCTTGGTTTCACGGAAAGAGCGGGTTAGCAAGCTGAAATAGGCAAGGGTCAGGGCGAGCAGTGTGCCGGCCTTGCCTTCTATCTTGGGGTTGCTTGCACTCAGGCTCTGGCTAGCAGCAAGGAGAGATAGCAAGCGAAGGGCTTTTGTGAGGGCAATCGTGAGAGATCCTTCGGTGAAGGCAAGAGTTCCAACACTGAGCAATACCTTCCCATTTGGTTCAAACAGGCTTAATACAATCAATGAAAAGGTGAGCATGATTGCTGGTATGATTCTGATCCTTCTTCCTGCGACCCATTGTAAGAGATACATCATTGCAGTGATAACCGCGAGCGTGATGAGTCCCTTGGCAAGGAGGATTGCAACGATGGCAAGCAATGAGGCAAAGAGTAAGTGTTTGTGAGAAGTTTTTTTTCTTCGGTGGGGGGTATGGAGAGGGACAGGGTTTCCTGTGCAAGCGCCTTCCCTGTTGTTCCCCTCTGTAGATAGATCTCAGCAAGGAGTCCTAACGCAAAGCTGGTAACCATGCCGAGTGCAAGCATCAGCGGTGCCGCTACCCAGATGGATGGCCCGTATGCAACCCAGGAAGCAACCTGAAGTTGGGACAGATTGCTTACAAAGGCTCCAAGCAGGAGCATCCGACAAGACTGACCCTGGCCCTAAGAGTTGCTTTGCGCCTTTCATGGCGATGCCACTGCTCAAAGTACCTGCAAGAGAAATCAGGAAAAGATAAGAGAAGAGCGTTCCGCTTACCATGCCTTGTCCTACAGCCTTAAGCAGCAGGATTATGAGGAATGGGCCAAAGGACATGCCGTCGAGGATAATAAGAAGAGGGAGGTTTGCCAGCCCCAACCTCAAGAAGGGAAGAGGCTTGGGGATAAGGTATTCCAAGGTTGAGAGTAAGAGGGTTGTTGCGCTGATGAAGGCGATTTTTTTTCTCAGTTTGCGACATCATCAACCTCCACATTTTCACTGCCACTGCCTACGATGGTGAGCAGTACTTGGTTTGGGAGGCACGCAATCCAGGAGCGAGCACTGGAAATGGGTTTTTTTTGAAAGGTGCAGCTCTTGGTAGGGCAAGCGGAGTCCTCGATATGGGCGTGCCCATCCTCGATTACTATATGAGTTTCCCCAAGTGGCCCGTATACGATAATTTCACGATCTACATCAAGGCTATAGCGATAGGTGGCTTCACTGCTTTGGATTTGTACGTACCCACTTCCCCCGCTGGCAGTTTGCCTGCTGATAAGAACCAGGGCAAGAATGCAGATAATGAGGATAAGTGTGTCTCCAAAGAGGGTTTTCCACCTGAGTTTCATTGGCCAAGTGTATCGTGGAAGCCCGACCAGTGCAATAGACAGGTGATTTGCTAGGATATCTCCACACGCGTGCAGAATAGATGGACTATGTGGTTGCCTGCTGTTTTATTTGACACCCAGTACACACTCTGTCTATTATTAAGTGGTAATATGAAGATAATGTGGAGATATGTGTTGAATCCACAAGAACGCTTGTCAGACGAGCAAAGGTATGGTGATGTTGCATTATGAAGATGATTTATGTTGTTGACCCCACAGGTGAGGATCGTGAAGGGGTGAAGCAGTATCTTGAGCTTTCAGGATACGAAGTGCATGTGTTTGAGGAATTGCATGCTGTGCAGGTAGCCATAAGTCGTCAGGTTCCTGACTTGATGCTTCTGGAAGTGCAGTTTTCAGATGGGGATGGGTTCAGTTATATCAAGAAACTGAAGCAAACCCATTCTTTTCCGGTCATCTTCGTGACGAGCAGGGTTGCAGAGAGTGACCGCATCCTTGGTTTTGAGTTGGGAGCTGACGATTATGTGTGCAAGCCTTTCAGCTTCAAGGAACTGGTGCTTAGGGTTCACGCCCTGTTTCGCCGTATAGATGTCAGTGTTTCCTCCTACCGAGGAGGATCGACCTGGGTGTTGGCTGGGTCGGTATTGCAATTTGACGAGGTAAGCCACCTCTTTACCTTGGATGGGTCGCAGATACCGCTTACTGCTGCAGAGTGGAGGATTATGAGTTATTTGGTGAGCAACAGTGGAATCCTCATTACCCGCTCCCAGATTCTGGAGCACTGCTTCGACTATAGTTTTGAGTCGTATGACAGAATCGTTGATACCCATGTGAAGAACATGCGTGCAAAGATGGGCCCTATGGGGCCGCAGTGGATTGAGACCGTCAGGGGATATGGTTACCGGTTTGCCGGTAAGAGTACTACCAGCCTTCCCGGTAAGGGAAGCGAAGGGCAGGAATAACCAATGGCAGAGACACAGGACCTTATATATATAGTAGAGGATCATGAGGTGATTCGTGAGGGGGTTCGTCAATACCTTGAACTCTCCGGCTATCAAGTAAAAGGGTTTGCAACCCTTAGGGCAGCTCGTGAGGCTGTGGAAAGCCAGGTTCCGTCTCTGCTCATTCAGGATGTCATGCTCCCAGACGGGGATGGTTTTGCTTTTGTGAAACAGCTCAAGGAGAAGTGTGATTGTCCGGTGATTTTCATGACTGCACGTAGTGAGGAGAGCGACAGGATCCTGGGGTTTGAACTCGGGCTGATGACTATATCTCAAAGCCGTTCAGTCCAAAGGAGCTGGTGCTCAGGGTACAGGCAGTGCTCAGACGGTACCGGAACAATAGTTACAGCCCAAGTGACGGCTTTTTATACGTCAACGACCACTCGATGCGCTTTGATGAGACCGATCATCAACTTCTGGTTGATGGTCAGGAGATTATCCTTACTGCTGCCGAGTGGAGAATCCTTGCGTTCCTGATCGAGAACTCACACCACTTAGTTTCTCGATCCCAGATTCTTGAGGAGTGTTTCGACTATACTGTCGACTCCTATGAACGGGTGGTCGATACCCATATCAAGAATATCCGCTCCAAACTTGGAGACGGTCCCTGGATCGAGACGGTTCGTGGCTACGGATACCGATTCATCGGACATGAGAAGGAAGGCGCAGTGTTATGAGAAGGCAGTTCGTAAGGCTCTTCCTAGGGTTCGTATTGGTGGTAGCGTCGTGGTGGGAATCCAGGCAACGGTGTTCATGATAAGTATCCACCACCAGCGACTCAATTGGACTGAGTCTGTCTTCCAGGATTATCTTGCTGCTCTGAGTGAAAATCTCTCCAATGGATTAAACGGACGTACGTATTCTATGATCAGTCTTGAAGAGATATTGTTGCGTTCAGCCGATGACCGTGTCAGTGGGCTATACATCCGAAATCCTGATGGTACAGTGGCCATTGCCTACGGAATGACCAGTGGTGGTGCCTCCCTCCCGGTTCCCAGCACCAATGCAGAGGAGGGTATGCGGCCGATGATGAGTTCCCCTGCAATGCAACGAGCCCACCAGCAGATCTCTGAGCAAGGATTTTCTGCAAGTGAGATGCACAGTTCTGTCTATGAAGTACATATAGAGAATGATGCATCTTCCATGTCCCTCTCTATAAACCAGCAAGCTGCGTCACAGAAGCATACCATTCTTCTTCCACCCCAGGTGAAGGCAACCGATATTGCCGGAAGCTTGGTCATCTCCTACAACGATGAGGTGATTGCATTGGTTGATGTGCTCACTTTTACTCCTTTTACTTACAAGAATACCGGCTATCTCTTCAGAGGGTTATTGTTCCCGATTCTCTGGGCGATGCCGATTGCCTTTGTCATTGCCCTTATGATGGCAGCTTCCATTTCAAAGCGGAGCGAACGCTATACCCAGGGGATCCAGAAAGCTCTGGAACAATTGAGCAGTGGAGAGAACGGGGTTGAGCTCCCCAAGACCAAAATTGATGAGCAGCGCGTGATCAATGATTCGATCAAGATGCTTGATGAGAACCTTGCCCAGCATAAGCGAAGCCGGCAGGCTTGGCTCAGGAGTATCTCCCACGACCTGAATACGCCAGTGACAAGTATGAAGCTCCTGCTTGATGGCGTAGCTGATGGAGTCTTTCCTGCAAATGAAAAGACTTTCATGGCACTCAAGAATGAAAATGATGCTCTTTCAGTGCGTATAGCCCAGGTTGTGCTGTACAGTAATCTCCAAAGTCCCGATATGAGGGTAACAGGAGAGGCTATTGCAATTCCTTCATTCATCCAGCAAGTGTTCTCATCGTTATCAGAGGAAGAAAAAAGAACGTATCTATATCGACGCTGAGGAGGCTTCCTTGCAGGGCGACCAGAACCTGCTCAGCTATGCATCCCGTGCCATGCTCTCCAATGCCTTGCAGTCAAGCGAAGGTTCGGTTGGCTGGTCCATTGGGAAGAACACCATGACTTTCACCAACAAGGGGACCATTAAAAACGAAATAGATTTCTTTGAACCCTGGAGCAAGGGGGGGACACCAGCCGTGGTACCTCCGGCAGTGGCTTGGGCTTGCCCATCACTGCCCAGATCATGCGGCTCCATCATGCAGTGCAGAGATCAACCAAAGAGAAGGGGAGGTAGTGGTAAGCCTCAGATGGTGAGGCTCATCATCTCCTTTCCACTTTCCAGCTCATAAATAGTAAAGGTATTGTCTTCCAGTAGGCAGTAGCTGGCCGCGTACCCACTTTGGCAGGGAGACTGAGCCAGGGTTGATGAAAAAAACATTCCTTCCCGCTTCTCAGCTACAGGAATATGTGTATGACCACTGATGACTATGGTTCCCTTTACCAGGGGTGGAAGTTCCTTGTGGCCATGATGGAGATAGATCAAGCGGTCACCAACTTGTTCCAAGTGCATAATTGCACTGTCTGAGAGCATAGGGAACTCCAAGACCATCTGGTCTACTTCGGAATCACAGTTCCCACGTATAGAAATTAACGATTCTTTCAAACTATTTTGTAGCCTGCAGGCTTCTTTTGGGTTATACTCATAGGGAAAGGCATTTCGAGGGCCATGGTAGAGAAGGTCACCAAGTAGAATAAGCTTGGAGGCTTTAGTTGTTTGAAAGATATTCAGGAGTGTATGCATTGCATATGCACTTCCATGGATGTCGGAGGCAAAAAAGGTATATCATACTTATATGATAATGAAATCGATTATGTACTGCAATAATGTTGACAATCGAAACGATAGTGTCTGTGTAACCTTCTCAAATATCACACAAAGGAAAATATATGCACACAAACCACACACAAACACCATTTAGCTTCACACTTACTCAAACAACATCACTTGTTCCTCACATTAATATACCATTTGCACAATCCATGTCCATTGTACTCACAAAGTGCATCAGCATACTGATGTTACAAATAAACTCTCACGCAAAAAAAATGGAGATTTACGTCATGAAGAAAAAGTTTGTATTGACTCTGGCGCTGGTTCTCATGGTTGCAGGAACTTTGGTTGCTGCTACCCCTATCGAAGTTAGCGGTTCTTTCAAGGCTGGGTATGAATTTTCTTTCAATCCCAATGGTGTTAGCGCTATTGAAAATGGTAATGAAGGCGAATTGGTAACTGTTCTTGACTTTACTGGTGATTTCTGGAAAGTCAGCTTGAATGCAGGAACTGCAGTAGAATACCATGATGAACAGGCTGTTGCAGCTACCGCTGAGATCTACTTGGACAAGGCACTTGCTGAGCAGGGCATGGACATGGGTGATCTTGCTGTTACCTTGCATGTTGGCGATAGCGTATCTGATAGTGCTTACACTGTACTTGCTGACCCCAATGATTGGGCTGCTGGTATGAAGATGGTTTCTTCTGTTGACAACTTTGGCGTTACCGTAAAGTATTCTGACATGGTTGAGGTTTATGCCTCTGCTGATCCTACTCTTAGCACCATTCCAATGGTTGTAGCTGCAAAGCTGATGCCTGTTGATGGAATTAAGGCTGCTGTTGGATTCACCAATGATGCTAATGGCGTTATCGTTTCAGCAGCTGCTGATGTTGCCGCTCTTGCTGGTCTTGAAGACATTGCTCTTTCAGCAAGTGTTGAAGACATCTACTTGTTGGATGCAAAGACAAACGAGCTGAATGCTGATGTAAAGGCTGAAGTTTCTGGCGTTGGCCTGTGGGCTGCTTACCAGATGACTGCTGCTAAGGTAAACAAGCTTGCTGCTAAGGCTTCTTACAGCACCACTGTTGAGGATTTTGACCTGTCTGCTAGTTTCAAGGCAGTAATGGCTGATCTCTCCGACGTTGCAAACACTTCCACCTACACCATCGCTGCTGGTGCTGGATATGCAATGGGTGGCGTGAGCTACGCTCTTGATGCTGAATATGTCATCGACGGCGCATTCACCCTTACCCCAAGCGTTTCTATCTCCTTCTAATCGAAAGAGTCTAAAAACGTTACTTAACAAGTGGCCCATCGTTGATGGGTCACTTTTGCTTTATTTGTCCAATATCTCAATAGAATGTAAGGAGCCTGCCATGCGATCAGAAGCAACAACCGTAGAAGCATATCTCTCAGAGCTTACCAGCGAGCAACGCTCCGTCATTGAACCACTCAGGAAATTGATCCTTGAGAATCTTCCAGAGGGAATCCAGGAAAGTATGAACTGGGGAATGATCAGCTATGAAATACCCCTTCGCTCTTTCCCTGATACCTACAACAAGCAACCCATAGGATATGCAGCCCTTTCTGTACAGAAGCATGGATTCTCTCTCTACCTCATGCCGCTCTACATGGATGACAAGAAAATGGCTAAGCTGCAGAAGCAGAGCAAGAAGCTCATGATGGGGAAATCATGTATTAGGTTCAAAACCTTGGAAGAACTACCTCTCGACCTTATTGCAGAGATTCTTCGCTCATATACCGTAGAAACATACATCGCAGCATACAAGAACATTAAAGGCTCTTTATAATTGACTGCATGCGGTAGTAGATGTATCGTATTTATATCACTAATTCACTATGGAGTTTGGATGAAAACCAATCATCTGGAGATTGTAAGGCAACCCCGGTAACGGTGTTGATCTTGAAAACCAGAGAACAGTAAAGAAAAACACATACCGGGGAATCCTACCAAAACAGCGGTAGGCTGTTTCTTATATCTTCAGAAACCCGGATGGTTATCATGCAACTACAACATAATACTGTAACTCAACTTAATTCCCTTGGATGGAATGAACAACTTACGCAGAACTTTGTGCCATTCAATGCGCTTGGGTATATACCTCTACGTATCATCAAAGAAAATAGAGGCTACTACTGGGGCAGTGATGGAATACAAACATACCTGCTTCAAAGATCTGGATCCTTCAACAATCTTCTAGACCTCGCAGTGCAGCAAACACCTGTAGTAGGGGATTGGTGTGCTGTGAACTCCTATGAGTCAGAGAAGGGTCTCATTGAAGCAGTACTCCCACGCAGTACAGAATTCCATAAACCACTTGTTCACGAGGAAGGATACGCCACAGGATTCCGCGAAGTGGTTGCAAGTAATGTGGATGCCGCTTTTATTGTGATCGACAGTCACTACGACTTCAATATTCACAAGATTGAACGATATCTCTCCATTCTTTCATCTGATCGTATTACTCCCCTGTTGGTACTGACAAAGATTGACTTGGTTGAAGATCCTCTGAGCCTGCAGAGCATCGCCTCTGAGCGGTTTTCGTCCTTGATGGTATTCCTAGTCGATTCTCTCTCTGGAATTGGATTAGAGCGTCTTCTCGCGTCATTGGAAGCAAGAAAAACGTACATGCTCCTAGGTTCCAGTGGTGCAGGGAAATCAACATTGGTAAACCGGCTCTATGGAGAGAATATCACCAAAACACAATTAGTACGTTCCAGTGATGGAAAGGGCAGGCATACCACTACCTCCAGGTCTCTCCACCAGCTACCCTCTGGAGCACTCCTGCTCGATACCCCAGGTATCAGGGGAGTGGGGATGAACAGCCGTGCTTCTGAGATCGCCGAGAGTTTCTCTGACATTGCAGCCCTTGCTGTAAATTGTCGGTTCCATGACTGTAGTCATACCGGAGAAATAGGGTGTGTAGTAAAGAGTGCACTGCAATCAGGGGAGTTGGAACATGACAGGTATGAACACTACCTATTACTGAAGCGTGAAGCGATGAGTTGGGAAGAGGTGATGGGGCAAAGAAGAAAAAAAAGAGAAAGAGCTTGGAATTCTGCAATATCAGTATAGGAAGAGTAGGAAGCGCTGATTCAAATAGAGAGAAGACCTGTGATGTATCACTACAAGCCATGATGAATGTGAAGAACCATGAAGTTATGTGAACTCCTAGTGTTTTGATGGGTAACGCCATTGACGGATAGATGCTATGTGATGATACTGCGTATATATAAGGGGGTATAGGAGTACAAATGATGCTAGTGTTACTAATTCTGGTAGGAGTATTTATTTACTTCATGGTTAGGTCTGATAAATCAGGGATTAAAACCCATGAGCCATCAGCATTGGATGTAGTTAATCGCCGATAGCAAAGGGCGAGATCGATAGGGAAACCTATTTGGAATTACGCAAAGATCTTGGTTATTAGGAGGAATGTGTATGTATAGTTCATTAATTTGGGACGCAGGAAGATTTGGTCATCATAGCTTCGGTTATGGAATGTATAATGGTGGTGGGATGTGGATCATGGGACTTTTTTTGTCCTTGCAGTAATTGCAGCCTTGACCCTATCCATTATTGCAATTGTCAGAACCTCAAAGAAGAGAAATGACTCAGGGGAAGCTCGCCATATTGTTGAAGAGCGATATGCAAAGGGTGAACTGACAAAGGAAGAGTATGATGTCATGAAGAAGGATCTGCGATAGAGCCTTCTTATGAACTCTCTGAATCGTTGAAGTACTACTCATAAAGCCAACTGCATCGAAATTCGGTGCAGTTGGTGTTTCTATCTGAGATTGTCCCAAGCATTGAACTTACGGTGTTGGTTGCTTGATGATTACATCTATTGGTACAATGAGAAACGGATTAAAAAGTCCTTGGGAGGGAGGAGCTCCCTTGAGTATCGCAGAGTCTTGGTCTAGCTTCATAGAAAAGTCCAACTTTTTGTCAGCATCCCCTTCTAGGGATTTTCAGTTTACTCAACATAGTAAGCCAAAAGATTTCTCAGTAATGGGTCATGTCGACCTCCTCAGAATGAATTTGCACTAAGGTGCATTCATCCATTCTAAGGCTGATGATTCCCATCCCGGAACTGTGATTTCCACTAATCGGAAGATTGATTTCCTAATACCGGACTGGTGCTGCAAACATGCCCGGAATACTCATGAAGCCCTCAGAACCTAAGGATGTATCGTGAAAATATATCTATTGAACCGTGGGAATATCAGGTTATGACAAATACCTATGGGCAAAAGAGAGTGCATATGAATATTCTGATAAAATAAAATTTGACGTAATACGAACTGGAATCGCTTTTACACTGATTCTTGCATGGTGTTTAAGGATAATCTGAACTGTTATATATATTCTTTTCAATATTCATTAGCTTTTTTGACATAAATCCGCTTGATACAGTGATACTTCCAAATATGGCTGCTAGTAATATAACTAATGACATTCCTGATCCCTGAGATGTTCCAACAATTCTGCCGAAAATGAATTTGAAAAGATCATTCGACTGCATATAAGGTTCAAAAAATTTTATCAGCAAGAAAGCCTCCTGTGATCATTCCAAGAGGGGTAGCAGGTCCGGATATGAGTCTTCTTATCCCGAAAACTCTCCCCTGCATAGTTGTTTCTACCTTCTTTTGCCAAATAGATTGGACACAATTGGAAGCTAAGGGAGAGAAAAGAGTCAATATAAATGCACCAATTATCCAGGAGTAGACAGTATTACCATTTCCCAGCAAAAGTAGTCCTGCAATATGTCCAAGAAAAAAAGACCGATCAGGGTACCTTTTATCAAATTCTTCGGACCTCCCCATATACTAATTAGAATTCCTCCAGCTAAAGCACCAAGGCCAAGAGCTGAACCAACCTGACCGACAATCAATTCATCATTATTCGTGTAAATCAGAATCATAGGGAAAAGAACTCCTTGGATTGTTCCTGAAAAAAAATTAGATGAGAACAAATAGAGTTGTAATATAACTAAATCCTTCTTTTTGAGTAAATATTTCCATCCTGAAGTAAAATCGGATAAGTAACTGTTTGTTTGTGATTGATCATCTTTTATATTGTTTGGAACAGCAATTAGAAATAATCCGGAAACTGCCAAAATGAATGTTGTTATGTCAATAATCAGTATTCCGGAAATGTTAACAACAGGTAATAATATTGCTGCTGAAATAGGGGCAATAATTGTAGCAAGGGACTCGACAAGACCTAAAACACTGTTAGCACGTGTAAGGTTTTGAGTCTTCACAAGTAATGGTATTGTCGTAGAGAATGCAATCCATTGAAAGGATGAAAAAAAACCCCCGTGATACCCGTGATTATGAATAGATACATCACTTCCATTTTGTTGAAATGAAATAATAGGAAAATTAGTATTGTTAATACACCTGCCATCAGATCACTGATAATTAAAACCAATTTTCGATTCCATCGATCAACAAATATTCCGGAAAATGGACCAAAAAAAAGTATCATAATACCAAGATAAACTGCACCAAGAACAGCGTAAGCACCAGCTTCTCCAGTTTTTTTTGAAAGACCCATATTCCTAAAGCAAATTGAGTCATCGTAGTTCCGAAAATTGATATCAATTGCCCAAAACAGATAATTAGAAACGTTTTCCCAGATGGACTTATTCTATTTGTATGTCGAAAGTATTTTGTCATAATTCTTTATGAACCTCCAATTATACCTGTAGTGGTAAAGTGATTTTTTTTGAAGAATTGCTCGATAGCTGATACGTTTTACCTCTGCATCGCCAAGAGATTTTGGAAAGATTATTTCTTGTATGCTGATTTTGATCATTAAACAAAACTACCTCTAATAAATACTGTAATAGGCATCTTCATGTTAGATTAATTTCTAACATAAAGTCAATATAATTTACTCTGTATTATTGAAAAAATATCAAATATGACATTGATTTGGTGTTGAATTTATTGTAATATAGTTGAATGAAAATGATAAATGATGAAGTAGTTGATTTTATTTTTGCGGTGAATCATTTCGCCAATCGTAATAAAATATCTGAAAGCAATGCTCTGGGTATACCTGAACTGGCACATTGGTGTCGTGAATATGAGAGAAGGCTGTCCCCATTTTTACTGAATGATATTGCCTTAATAAATGGGAAAATGGTTTTTCCTACTAAATATCTTTTTTTGCTCTATATGAACACTCCAGGGACAGAGACAGTAGAAGAATTTCTTTACAGGCTGAAACAGGTGAAGACGGAAGATTTCATTGAGCATGTTAGAATGGAATTTTTTGGCTAGAAAAGAGGATGAATTAACCATCCATATGCTTCAGGATGTTCTCATCAATGAGGGCCTTAATCCGGGATATGATACTGCAGAAGAAGCAGAACTTCTTCACGTCTTTCTGCAAGAACCTAAAAAACTTTCTTGAACGGCTACATAAGACTTATTCTGATTTCTATACTCTAGCCTATAAACCTGGTCATATCAGTCTGAAAGATATTGAATATGAAAAACTGCTTTGGCATACTAAGAGGCTTGAAGAGAATCCTGATATGTATTTCGAACAACTTGGGCTGAATAGTTTTATCAGCTCTCTAAGAGAAAATGACGAACCAATAGTATATTTTTTTCTTTGTTTTCAGATTCCATGATTTCCTCCTTCTGGAATATTCAAACTGTAGTGATAGGAGCAGGAACAGATCAACTAATCATAAATCATTCAGCAAGAGATAAAGCTGATGAGTTTTTTCTCCTGTTTTGGAGATCCCAAGCGTCTTGAGATTCTGAGATTAACTGCAAAACGACCTTGGTACAGTACGGAACTTGCAAATCATTTTGGGATTAAACCAGCAACCCTCTCCTATCATATTAGCATCCTTGTTAATGCTGAACTTCTTCATTTGGTGAAAGGAGAATCAAGAAGGTTCTATTATACTTTGAATGAAAAATCGATCAAAGAGTATTTGGGTTTTGTTGCACAAGATTTGCTTGGACATGATATTAGATAATTGTTCTGAACCCCTTTTTTGGGTTGTGCACTCTTTGGGGGGGACAGTAGGCAAAAAAAAGAGGTTCATGCGAAAAAAATCCATGGGAAGTAGAAATTCCTCACACACATAACAAAAGTATAAAAAAATTGAAAGAGGGCAATCCTTCTGTTAGTATTATGGAAATACAAAATAGATGTACAAGTCAGGCCTTGTCGATCATTTTAACTGATGTTTCTCAATATCTATGGTCTGAGACTGCAAGAAGAGAGCCCCTCTCGGGGGCTCAGTAGCATTACATCCTGATCTCTTTCCGCTGGAACAGTACATAACCCAGTACAAACAACAGGATGATTGTTGCCAGGAAGGCTGTGAAGTGTGACTATATCAACAACATGCTCAAACATAAAATCTTCAACACTGATTAATATAGCTTTGAAGATTATTCATAGAGAAAATTCTTCAAATGAGTTGAAACGTATACACAGGCTTCAACTCATAATCGTTTCCAATCG
>JDSF01000484.1_pt1 | contig 12756 bp, 7 predicted proteins | sample 199441 | NCBI WGS metagenome assembly JDSF01 (sample SAMN02592751, study PRJNA231836) | bioreactor metagenome | isolation source: continuous culture bioreactor denitrification-DNRA | place: Germany: Bremen
TTACAAGGGAACTCTTTACGAAGCCTTACAATGGCACCTGAAAGATCCTTTCAAACCGCATCAGCAACCTGAAATTGGTATGATTCAACGGCTGGACCGAGGGACGACGGGGATCATCGTATTTTCGATTCACTCTCAAGCACACAAACCGATGACCCGCATTTTTCTGGAACATCAATTAGATAAACGTTATCTTGCCCTTGTCCACAGTTGTCCTGATAACGATGAGGGAGAGATCATTTCATTTCTTGCGCGTTCCAGAAAAGAAAATCGTGTTCATTCTGTCACTAATGGAGGGAAAGAGGCTATTACCCGATACCGTGTCATTGAAAAATATGAATCTGCATCATTAGTTGAATTAGAATTGATCACTGGCCGATCACATCAAATACGTGCTCATATGTCAGAATTGGGTTGTCCTTTAATCGGTGATGTCCGTTATGGGGGGCTGGACAGGATCGGCGATATTAATGTTGATCGTCCCTTGTTACACGCAAGTCGGTTGGTATTTCAACACCCTGTTTTTGATCAAAAGCTCAACTTCACCCAAAACAGCCCTGCAGATATGACGCATTTACAATCTGTATTGAGTGGGGATAAATAATGAATTTTCCGAATATTGACCCAATCATTTTTAGTATTGGCCCTTTGGCTGTGCGTTGGTATGGCTTGATGTATCTATTGGGATTTGTAGGTGGGTATTTCATGATGTGTCATATTGCTAAATTGCGCCAATGGTCGGTGAATAAAGACACAATCTCAGACTTATTGTTTTATGGGGTGCTGGGGTTGTTTTAGGCGGACGTTTTGGTTACACGCTTTTTTATAACTTTCCCTACTACAGCCAACACCCTCTGGAAATCCTTTACGTCTGGGAGGGGGGGATGAGTTTTCATGGTGGTTTGATTGGCGTTGTCGTCGCTATGCTCGCCTTTTGTTTCAGACGTAAGCTTCCTTTGTTGAAGGTAACAGACCTTGTTGTGACTGCCGTTCCTATAGGACTGGGTTTTGGTCGGATAGGTAACTTTATTAATGGTGAATTGTGGGGACGAACGACAGGTCTGCCTTGGGGAGTGATCTTTCCTGGAGCAGGGTCTTTCCCTCGTCATCCGAGTCAATTATATGAAGCGGGGCTCGAGGGCGGCATCCTGCTCGTGCTGATCTATATGCTTCATCGTAAAAATGTTCGCATCGGAGTTCCATCCTTCTGTTTTCTTGCTTTTTATGGGTGTTTCCGTTTTCTGGTTGAGATGGTTCGTCAACCTGATAGCCACCTGGGATTTCTCTGGGGAGGAGCGACTATGGGGCAATTGCTTTCATTGCCGATGATATTGATTGGCGTTGCTGGTCTCCTATTTGTGTTAAAAAGGAACTCAGCATGAGTCGTATTGAAGCCGTTATTTTTGATTGTGATGGTGTGATCTTTGATAGCCACAATGCCAATCTGGCTTATTACAATAAGATCTTCAGTAAATTCTCATACCCCCTGGTTCGTGCTGATGAAAAAGAAAAAGCACATCTCTGTCATACCGCGACCTCCTCTGTGGTGCTTCAGGAATTGATGTGTGATAAGGACGTCGAACCGGCTCTCACATATGCCTCCATACTTGATTATCGAGAGTTCATTCCTCACATGATTCCAGAACCACATCTGGAAGAGATGCTATCTGAACTGGCTGGCCATTATCCATTAGCTATAGCTACAAATCGAGGCAGGAGCATTGAGCCGGTCCTGGATCATTTTAATTTGAGAAATTACTTCTCTACTGTTGTCACTAGTCATGATGTTAAACAGCCCAAACCTGCACCAGATATGCTTCTTCTGGCGGCAACAATATTAAAGGTTAAGGCTGAAAACTGCTTGTTTGTCGGGGATTCCGATCTTGATATGCGGGCAGCCGATGGTGCGTCCGTCCCTTTTGTCGGTTATGGTGGCAATGTTGACGCAGATGTCTGCCTTAATTCTCACGCTGAACTGATCCCCTATCTTTCCAATCTGGCTGAGTCTGCTCCATTTTAGATTGAGTTTACAGAATTTCTCTCAGGTTTTGCCTGACTGGTATTGATCGGCTATACTGTGTCGGCGAGAGGGGATTTCGTTGAATTTCGATTCAGATGTCTGAAATACTGAATCCAGACTGTCATTAACCTTTCTCTCAATGACCCCATTCTGTCATCATTTATTGGATTGGAAGGATCTTCTTGCCATGCCAGCGCCACTTTCATTTCTACCAAAAGTTCGCATATCTGTGTTCGCAGTCCTCTGTTCAACCTTCATTATTTTGACCTGTTTGCAGGTTCATGCTGCAAGTTTTGACTGCGGTAAAGCAGCAATAGCAGTTGAACAGATGATCTGTGCTGATGCTGTTGTCTCTGATCTCGATAGCCAGCTCGGCCAAGGTTACAGTGATTTGATCGCTATGTTGACAGCTTCAGCAGCAGACACTCTACATTCAGAACAGAAGCAGTGGTTAACGCAACGAAATCTCTGTCAGGATCATGATTGTCTGGTTAAACAATACAGGCAAAGAGTTGGAGAGTTGAAGCAGCTCATGCTTGAAAATCAGTATGCCGGACAGGATATGGTTGTCTCATCGGTGAGTGAACAGACCTATGACAATGCTGCATCTATTATTGTGCGCTTTAGTGTTCCTGTTGAGAGTTCCCAGAACTTTCGCCGTTATCTCAAAATTTATCAGGATGAGACCTTGCTCGGACAGGATCACTGGATTCTCAGTGAAGATGGATTGCTGGCAATTTATCCTTTTGTTGAACCGTTAACGAAATACAAAGTTAAGGTTAAACCCGGGATCAGGGCGGTTAATCAGGAAACCCAGATTGCCAATCGCAGTTTTGAGCTTAAAACGCGCCGTACTGTGCCAAGCGCAGGTTTTACCGGCAGCGGTTTTTTGATGAGTGCAAGCCTCAAGCGGGCTTTGCCTGTGACAACGTTGAATGTTGATGAAGTTGAGTTGGATATCTTCAAAATTGAGCCGCTGGAGATCCCGCGTTGGAGCAGTTACACTAGCAGTGAAAGACGAAATTACTATCAGTTGAATAATTTTTCTGCTGCCAACCCCCTGGTTCACACAGGTCGATTCGCAATTGAGCACAAGCGCAACCAGAGAACGACAACAAACCTGGACCTAAGTGATATTAATGCTCTCGATCAGGAGGGGGCATATTTGGCGGTGATGAGGATACCGGGGCAATACGAGTATCAATACGATACAAACTTTTTTACTGTCAGCGACTTAGGTTTGCAGGTCAGAAAAAATGCCGATTCGCTCCATGTTATCAGTCATTCCGTCGTATCTGGAAAAGCGCAGGAAGCTGTCGAAATTTCGCTTTATGGTAAGAAGGAGTTGCTGGCTCAGCAGCTGACCGATAAAAATGGTATCGCAACGTTTGGTGATAGCTCTCATGGGGTTGCCACCGTTATTGCTCGCAAAGGGCAGCAGAGTACAGTTGTCAGGTTGAACCGACCGCTGGACCTTGCGGCCATACGTAACGCTGTAACAAAACACCAGGAATCGCAGATTTTTGCCTGGGGACCGAGAGATCTTTACCGTCCGGGTGAAAAACTTGAAGTCTATGCTCTGCTCAGAGATTACGATGGTCGCAGTCTGACTGAACTTCCCGTCAGTGTTGAGTTGATCGATGCCGCTGGTTCGAGTGCGGTAAAGGTGGTTTTAAACCCTGAAAAAAATGGTGCATACCAGTTCCATTACGCACTGCCTGACAACGCTAAAACAGGTCGCTGGAAGCTGCTTTATCGCTTGAGTGGAGTAAAGACCGTTATCCATGAGTACCATTTTTCCATAGAAGACTTCATGCCAGAACGGATGAAACTAACCGTTTTTGATGGGGATTACAGTAAACGCCGTCTTAGAGCTGACCCCGAGCGGCTGGAAATCCCGCTGACAGGGGCTTACCTCTACGGAGCCCCGGCTTCAGGAAACAAGGTTGATGGTTTTATCACCGCAGAGCTTGATCGCCATCCTTTTCCCCAATGGGACAGTTATGCTTTCGGGATTGCCGATGAAGAGGTCCGGCGTCAACGTCAACAATTGAATGACCTTCACCTGGATGATGAGGGGAATGGCAGTTGGATCGTGAAAATGGCACCCTGGCATTCGATCCGTTCTCCTCTGGCCTTGACAACAACAGCCAGCCTCTATGAGAGCGGTGGTCGCCCGGTAACCCGCAGTATCAGTGTGACACGCACGAACCAGACAGAACTGATCGGTATTGAGCCACAGTTTAAGGACCGTGCAGACAATAACAGCCGGCCCGAGTTTAAGCTTATTCTGACCGATAGCAGCGGAAATTTGCGTTCTGCTGAAAATTATCAAGCAAATTTGATACGGGAAGATCGCAATTACTATTGGACCTATAGCGATGGTTCCGGGTGGGTCTGGAACTATGACCCGATGGAGTATCAGACTTTCTCACGTCAGGTCAGTTTTGATGGCAGCAGCTCGAGCAGTATTTCTGTGCCGGTTGAATGGGGTAATTACCGCCTTGAAATCAGGGATCAGAACAACGGGTTGTTATCAAGTTACCGTTTTCGTACCGGTTGGTATTGGTGGGGAAATGCTGAGGGGACTACGGCGCTCAAACCGGATCAGGTGCGGATGACTTTTGAGGATGATGTTTATCATCAGGGTGAGATCGCCCGGTTGTTGATGACTCCGCCAACAGACGGTTTGGCAACCATTACGGTTGAGAATAACGATGAAATTCTCTGGGTCGGGCAAGAACAGGTTTTCTCCAAAGGGTCGAGGATCGATATTCCCATCAACAAGAACTGGTATCGGCATGATATTTATGTGACAGCAACCGTGTTGACACCGGGAGATATGAAGCACTCGGTCGCTCCCAAACGGGCCTTTGGTTTTATCAACCTGCCGTTGAAAAGAGTGGATGCCGAATTAGAGGTTGCGCTTGAGGTCCCGACCAAGACAGAACCGGGTCAACAAATCAGCGCCAGGGTCAAGGTTAGTGCACAGGATAAACTCCCTGAAAATGTCTATGTCACTCTGGCTGCTGTTGATGTTGGAGTTCTGAATATTACCCGTTTTGCAACACCAGATCCGGCGGCCTATCTTTATGCCCCTCGTCGTCTGTCGACCAACTACTACGATGTTTATGGGCGTATCATTGAGAACGCAGGATTTAATTATGTTCAGCAGCGTTTTGGTGGGGGCTTCCGGGCGTCGGGCGCAGAGCTGGCCCGTGGTGGCAATCAGCCGAAAAATGATGTTGCAATCATGTCATGGCAGAGCCAACCGGTAAAGATTCAGACCGATGGCAGTGCTGTCATCAGTATGGCTCTGCCCGACTTTAATGGCAAACTGCGTTGGATGGCGGTTGCTTACGCGGATCAGGCCTATGGTCACGCTGAAGCAGAAACAACGGTCGCCGATAAGTTGGTGGTCCAGCTTGCCAAGCCTCGCTTTATGGCTCTGGGGGATCAGGCCGAAATAAGTTTGGATCTAAGCAATCAGAGTGGTTCTGACTTACAGATTGAGCTTCAATTGATGACTTCTGGCGGTCTTAAAGCGACCAGTCAGACAGAGACACTTTCCCTTGTCGATAAGAAAAAAACGACGCTTCAATTTCCGCTCTCTGTACAAACCTTAGAGACGGGTGTCGTGACTATGAAGGTGCAAAGCTCAGCTGGTTCAGACAACGAGATGACTCTGGAAAAAAGCTGGTCTGTTGGCATCCGTTCTGCTTATCCAGCTGTGACACGAAAAACCCAGAAGGCGATTAAATCAGCAGAAAGCTGGCAGCCGGAAATACAGATGGAGGACCTCAACAGCAGTAGTGTTGCGGCTCAATTGATCCTTTCGCCGCAGCCACCGATTGATATTAACAGCCACTTTAAAGAGCTGTTGAACTACCCTTACGGGTGTACTGAACAAAGTACCAGTTCTGGTTATCCGTGGGTTCTGGTTGATTCAGCCAGTGCAGGGCAATTGGGCCTTCTGCCTGTTATTGAAAGAAAGTTCAAACGCAACTACAACGAGCAGTTCAGAAAAACGCAGATCAAAAATGCGGTCGCACGTTTGCTGCAGAGTCAAAACACTCAAGGCGGATTTGGTGCCTGGTCGAATCGTTCTGATGAGATGAACTGGTTGACGGCTTATGTGGCCGACTTCTTGACTGATGCGCGGCTTGCAGGAGCTGAAGTTCCAGCTGCAGCTCTGGAAAAGACTGTGCAACGCTTGCAGACGTACCTGCGGGATCAGGGCCAGATCCATCATCGCTGGATTGAGGATGTCAACTATTACTCATTTGCGACAAAGGCTTACACAGCTTATGTTCTGGCAAAGATCAACCGTCTGAGCCTGTCTGATCTACGTCGTTACTACGATGGCCTGGAGCAGATTGAGTCCAGATCACCACTGCCGTGGATTCAACTGGGTTATGCTTTTGATCTGCTTGGTGATGGGAAACGGGCGGAAAGTGCTTATCAACGTGGTGAGAAGACCGCTTACAATGCTGGTTATGACGGAACCTATGGCAGTCAGTTAAGGGATTTATCCTTAGTGTATGTCATCAAGGCAAAGCGTGGCACGGCTGATGGCGAACTGCTGCTGTCTCTCTTTCAGTTAACCAAAGAGCGGCGCTGGCTGAGTACTCAGGAGCGTAATGCCTTGTTCAAAGCTGCTGTTGCTGCCGATAGCCTGAATGAAGGAAAACTGGACGCTTTGATTACCACCGCTGAATTCAGTCAGACTGTGGCGCAGGAAAAACCATTTAAAACACTGCTGGACTCTACACAATTAAAAGAAATCCAACAGATCAAGGCCGGTGAAAGCACCGTTTATGCTAGCCTTGAATTGAACGGTCAATACGCAGAACCTCCAGTTTCTTATGCCAATGGCCTATCGATTGTTCGTGACTATTTCGATATGGATGGACAGGCCAGAGAGCTTGATATGCTGAACAGTGGTGAACTGATCGTCATTCGCCTTCAGGTCAGTGCTGATCAGTACACGCCTGATGCTCTCGTTGTTGATCTGTTGCCAGCGGGACTGGAGTTGGAAAATCAAAACCTGGGTCATACCAGTGTCGATTTAAGTCAAGTGACCATCGATGGGGAGAGCTTGTCCTCCTGGCGTAAAGAGGCCAATGCCCAGCATGTAGAGTACCGTGATGATCGCTTTGTTGCTGCTTTGTCTCTCGATCAGACCGATCGCAACTATCACTTGTACTATCTTGCACGGGCGGTTACCCCGGGGCAGTATCAGGTCCCACCTCCCTATATTGAAGATATGTACCGACCTTACTTACAGGCGCTTGGATCATCTCCAGCTGCTGTGACAATTAATCGGTAAGCTGTTGTTTGGAACGATGTTGAAGTCCTGTCCCCGGCTATCCGTTCGAGCTGTTCGGCTGGTCGGGGTTTTCCTGGCCTGTAGTGTCGTTGTGTTTGTTGCAATCGACCTGCGTTTTCCTGTCGATCTTGTCCCTGAACATCAGGCCCGCCTGGTCGTTGACAGTCGGGGGGTACCGTTACGTGCTTTTGCCGATAACAACGGTGTCTGGCGTTACCAGACCAGCCCGCATCAGGTGTCTTCGGCCTACCTCGAGAGCCTTATCCAGTATGAAGATCGGTGGTTTTATCAGCATCCAGGCGTTAATCCTCTGTCTCTTGTGCGAGCTGGTTGGCAGTGGCTGACATCGGGTAAAATTGTATCCGGCGGCTCTACGCTGACCATGCAGGTGGTTCGTATTCGCTATAAATTAAAGTCGGGTCTCAAACAAAAACTTGTACAGATTATTCGTGCTCTGCAACTGGAATTGCATTTCAGTAAATCTGAGATTCTAAATTATTATCTGAACCATGCACCTTTCGGCGGTGTTCTGGAAGGTGTCGAAGCTGCAAGCCGCAGTTATTTTGGCTACTCTGCCGCCCATCTCACACAGGCCCAGGCTGCACTTCTGGCTGTTCTTCCTCAAGCTCCCAGCCGATATCGTCCTGACCGTTACCCATTAAAAGCTCGACATCAGCGGGATAAAGTTCTTGATCGGCTGGTTGATTTTGGATGCCTGACGGAAGAAGAAGGGCAAGATGCTAAGCTTGAACAGGTTGTCGCTGAGCTTCCCCGTCTGCGGATGCGGGCACCGCTGTTAGCCAGACGGCTGGTTCAACAACAGCCTAACCTGCCTGTTATTGTCAGTTTCATCGAAAAAAATATTCAAGAGGCACTGGAATCAATTGCTGCGAACAGTGCTCATCTGATCCCTGAGCGGGCCTCACTGGCAATTATGGTGATGGAGCATGGGAGCGGTAAAGTGGTCGGTTATGTTGGATCACAGAATCTGTTGGATGCACAGCGCTTTGGTCATGTGGATATGGTACGCGCCCAGCGTTCACCGGGATCGACGCTGAAACCCTTTATTTACGGTCTGGCACTTGACCAAGGCATTCTTCATAGCGAAAGTTTGCTGATGGATGTGCCTTTGAGTTTTGGCGATTATCGTCCTCAGAATTTCAATCGGGGCTTTTCCGGGCCGGTCAGTGTCAGTGCAGCTTTGCAGAAATCTCTTAATATCCCAGCAGTCCAGGTGCTTGAACAGCTTGGTAGCGACAATTTTTACGCCCAGTTACAGACCGTTGGGGCAGGGCTTACACTGCCGACCAATGCAAAGCCGAATTTAGCCATGGCTTTAGGTGGCGTAGCAACAAACCTGGAGCATCTGGTGCGCCTGTACAGCGTCCTCGGCAATGGTGGAGAATCGATCAGACCACGATTCAGTGCTGCTGACCCAGAGAAAAGAGCACGCTTGTTGAGTCCCGGTGCGGCCTGGATTATTCGTAATCTGCTCTATCGTTCTGGAAACGGAAATGATTCCCAGACTTTGGCGATAAAAACCGGCACCAGTTATGCCTATCGCGATGCCTGGGCCATGGCTGTGGCCGAGCACCACACCATCGGTATCTGGGTCGGTCGTCCTGACAATGCGGCCATGCAGGGGCACTATGGTAACTTGACTGCGGTACCGATTGCCCAAGCTGTTGCAGCAATTCTGCCAACGACAGAGTGCGCCGTTCACTCTCGGCCTGATAGTGTTTCCCGCAAGTCGATCTGCTGGCCAGGCGGACAGCCTAGCGCAATACTGTGTGACGAAAAGCACAACGCTTGGATTCTTGATGAAACAGTTCCTAAGACATTGATGAGTACACTTGAGCAGAGACCGTTGATTCCAACCGCTCAATTACAGTTGAGTGTGGCAACAGACACAGGCCTGAGGGCTTCACTCGGTTGTTCGATTGAAAAGCGGAGGTCATTTGGCGTTGCGGTCTGGCCTGCACCTGTGCAGAACTGGATCGCTAAGGACTGGCGTAACAGTACGCGCATTCCTGATCTTGATCCTCGTTGTGACGTGAATGATGGCCTCTTGCCGGAAACGCCTGTGCAGATAGTCGGTTTGAGCGATCAGAGCAAAATCAAGCTTCACGCCAGCACGGTAAAGAGTCCGTCTATTTCACTTGAAGCGGTCGGTGGACAACCTCAATGGCATTGGTTTTTAAACGGCAAGTTGTTGGAACTATCGGGCAGCCATTTGACCTTGCCGATTCCTCCAGTGGGGGACTATCAATTAGTGGTGACTGATCAGGCCGGTATGAGTGATAGCCTGAGATTCAGGGTTGAACCATAGAGATAAACCCTTTTTAAGGTAAAACGGTCCAGACTGAGAACAGGGCCGGACCGTTTTGGGATTAAGATCCCGAATTAAAGATCTTCTGCATCCGCAGGACATTTGAATCACCTTCTTTTACATAGTCGACGTGATCCATTAATTTGAGGATCAGATGGATTCCCCGCCCGCACTCATCGTTCGACTTTGATTTACGCTTGGAGAGTGCCTTTATATCAAATCCCTGCCCCTGATCAAAAACTTTGATAATCAAATCTTGATCAGAGGCAGACATCGAAACTCTAACTTCTTTCTCTGGATCACAATGGTTCGCATGGCAGATAGCGTTGGCGAGGGCTTCCGTTAATACAAGGTTGAGGTGGTAAGCAAACTCGCGCCGGTTTCCCTGAAATCCTTTCAGGGAATAGGCCAGACTTTCACCGATACGTCCGATCATTCCCAGATACTTGGTCTGATTCGGAACCTTGATGTCGACTTCTATCCGTTCGGACATAGTTTACATTGAGATCCTTCTGTCGATCAGATTAGAAACTTGCAAGAGCTTCTTCTTGATCTGTAAAAATCTCGAAAACGCGATGGAGGCGAGTCAACTCAAACATTGAGCGGACTTGAGGCTGTAAACAGCACAGTTTCAAGTTGCCTTCTCGAGCGCTGGCATTTTTAAACCCTGAAACCAGGGCACCAAGGCCGGAAGAATCGATGAAACGAACCGCACTCAAGTCAACGATAAGGTTACATTTTCCTTCATCGAACAGTTGGAGCATCTTTTCTTTTAGATCTCCACTGTTATGAGCATCCATCCGCTCTTCCTGTACCTTAATTTGGATGATGTCACCTTCTTCAGTCATATTAAGTTGCATCTAGGCTCTCCTTTTCAAGTCCATAGTCGATAGAATATTAATTTTACTGATTATACATCAATTACGAGTTAACTTTCAGAAAGTTACTTCAAAACTTTCATAACCACCAGAGTTATGTCATCAATAAAGTGGCGCATGCCGGTAAATATGCGGACCTGACTCATGATTCTATCAATAATCTCTTGAGGTGTGAGTTCCGTGCATTCTTCAAGAAGCTTCCCCAGTCGATCTGTCCCGAAGAAATCTTTGTCACTATTTTCTGCTTCAATTATACCATCTGTATAAAGAAGCAATATATCTCCGGCTTCAAGATAGGTTGTCTTCTGCTCAAATATAATATTTCTTTTGATACCAAAAATTAAGCCTTCAGCATCTAGAAGTTCAATTGACTGAGTTTTGTGGCGCCATATGAGTGGGGTATTGTGTCCGGCATTGCTGTAGAGTAAGTGATGGTCCTCTGGACAGAATTGCAGATAGAACATGGTGACGAACAGATCAGAACGATCGAGATCTTTGAGAAAGTAACTGTTCAGTGCCTGTAACATCTCGGCTGGTTGGCGAATACTGTCGATACGGGCATGAATGAAGGTTCGTGCTTCAGCCATTATCAGAGCTGACCCAATATTATGGCCTGACACATCAGCGATGACCAGATCGTAGGTTTGGTTGTCGCGATTGATGAAATCGTAATAATCGCCACCGACTTCATGGGCCGGGACACAAAGCCCAGCGATTGAAACTGTGTCAAGATCAGGCAATGACGAGGGGAGGAGTCCCATTTGGATATCTTTGGCGATTTCCATCTCGCGTTCCTGATCACGCACTTTTAAGAGTTCCTGAAGTTGTTCATGATTGCGCCAGGCAATGCCGATCTGACCAGCGATGTTTTCAAACAGCGCGATAAATTCTTGAGTGAAAATACCTCTGACCGATTTTGAAAAAGCAGACAGAACACCGACGGGTTCACCTTCGAGAACAATTGGCGTATGGGCAAAACAGGTGATTGTTTCACGTTTAATAATTTTAGCTGAGGTTGGTTTATCCAGATATTCAGTGTCATTGACGACAGTGGTGACATTCGACAAAAATGCTTGTCCGATATATGTTTCCATATTGAGATTACGTTCCGATTGACCAAAATGCTCAGAAGATTGGCCCACCAGACTCTGAACCATCAATGTCATCGATTCTGGCTCTAGAATACGGATAACACAAAGATCAAATTTAAACTGCTGTGACAGCAGTTCGAGGATCTCTTCCAGTGTTTTTTGAAAATCTGCGCCACTGGAAACAATTTGGGCGGCATCGTATAAAACACTCAGCTGTTCTCTGCTTGCGGCGTGACTGATGGTAACGGTTCCGAAAATATCAAAAACATCTTCCATCTCGCTACCCCGTGCAGCCAGATAGTTCTCGAGGATAATCCGTGCAGGTGCTGCTCCAACATATCCCGCGAGTGTTCTTTCTGTAAAATTTTTAAGGTGAGGAATCTCATGATCGGAGAGACTCCCGCGCGCATCAATTTCCTGATTCTTGAGAAAATCTGTTATTGAGCTTTGCGCCTGCTTTTCACCGATAAATTTTGACATCAGCTCAACAAATTCCATGACAGTTGGGGCCTTGCTGATGCGAGTGAGGCGCCCTACACCAACAGGCTCTTTATCAAAAATACCGACAAATTTGTCAGATTGACGTTCTTCAGATTTCGATTGTTTGGTAAAGAAGGAAAGCGTGAGGAAGAAAGCCAGATTGAACAACAGACTCCAGAATAGTGAATGGGTGTAGATGTCAAAACCGTGTAATCCAAATAACTCCAGCGGCTTAAGAAGGCCGACGCCAAACAGTCCACGCTGAAGGATGTCGGAATCTATCCAACCAGATCGAACAAAAGAAGGGATCAATAAGGTATAAGCCCAGAGCAGAAAGCCAGCACCAATACCACTAATTGCCGCTTTTCGATTCGCACGGCGCCAATAGAGGGCACCAATGACTGCAGGGGCAAACTGGGTTGCCGCTGTAAAAGAAATTAGTCCAATATTTACTAATGCATAAGAGTCACCGATGACTTTGTAATAGAAATATCCAAGAAAGACGACACCGAGTATGCCAAGTCTTTTAATATTGATGAGGATGCCAGAGAAATCCTGTGCTTGTATTTTCATCTTTAAGATGACTGGCATAACCAGGTGATTGAGAATCATGGTGGAACTTGTAACTG
>JDSF01000485.1_pt1 | contig 12663 bp, 11 predicted proteins | sample 199441 | NCBI WGS metagenome assembly JDSF01 (sample SAMN02592751, study PRJNA231836) | bioreactor metagenome | isolation source: continuous culture bioreactor denitrification-DNRA | place: Germany: Bremen
AGACGTGCGGATTGAGAAAGGTAAATGCCAAGGTCGCCAGAAGTAGCTTTCGTCGGGTCGGAACCTGAACGTCATTTAATTGTAAGCTTTGATTTACAAAGACAGAGCGGAAAGCGCGCCAGCCATAAAACAGAAGGAATAATGCAGCAAAGGCTGTGGTCCACTGTGCGGCTACAGGGTTGACGGCGATAAAAGCTCCAACTCCGGTCACTCCAAGAAGAATCAGCAGAGCGTCACTGATGCTGCAAATGAAGGCAGTCTGGAGTGGATAGTGACGGCGTACCCCCTGAGACAGGACAAACGCATTTTGGGCTCCGATTGCGATAATTAAACCTGCACCAACTCCAAACCCTTGTAAATAGGCGAACATACTATTCTCCGTGAACTTGATTATTTTAAGTGATTGTCTTTATCAGCATCTAAGATTTCAGATAAGACAGGGTGCTATTGATTGAGATACCAGAGTAGAGGGATGAAGGTTTAAAGTAAAATTAATTGTTTTTGCTATCTATTAAAAATGCTAATGTTTGTGGATGTTAGATTATAAACTTGTTGAAGCCTTGGCGAAAGTTGTCCAAGAGGGCGGTTTCGAACGTGCTGCCAGAGTTCTGTTTCTAACCCAATCTGCAATCTCGCAGCGGGTTAGACAGCTGGAAGAACAGTGCGGACAAGTACTGTTGACGCGTTCTGCGCCACCTCAACCGACCGCCGCAGGTAAGGCTTTACTGAAACACTATCAACAGGTCAGCTTGCTGGAGCATGGATTAAAGAGTGAATTGACGTCAGGTGAAGAAGGTCCGTTGCCGACGGTCACCATCGGAATCAATGCAGATAGCCTGTTTTACTGGTTTATCGAGGCATTGGGGCCACTATTTGAGACGATGAACCTGTTGTTTGATTTACGCGTTGATGATCAGGAACAGACTCATCATTATCTGCGCGAAGGGGAGGTGGTCGGTTGTGTCAGCACCGAAGCCAAACCGATGCAGGGCTGCCGGGTCGATCCGCTTGGGTCGATGAGCTATCGGATGCTGGCGACGCCCGAATTTTCCAGGCGCTGGTTTCCTCAAGGTTTGACTGAAGAGTCCGTCAGCTGCGCACCTGCCGTGCTGTTTAACCGAAAAGACCGCTTGCACCAACTGTTTCTGGAGCAACAGATCAACATGGTTGGCGATGCCTTCCCAGCTCACTACCTGCCTGCACCTGAACCCTTTGCACAGTTGATTATAAAGGGATACAGCTATGGCATGATTCCGGACTGGCAAGGTGAAGAATTATTAAAATCAGGACAATTGATAGAATTGTTGCCTGGGGCAAAAGTGCAAGTTGATCTTTTCTGGCACTGCTGGAATCTTAGTGCTGATCCGTTATTAAAGTTATCTGAACAGTTGATCGAAGGAGCGAGATCTATTCTGAATGGCAATAATTATAGAATCAACAAATAAGACTTTATTAATTTAACAAAATACCTTAGAATATCCTCATCCTGTTCAATTAACTTAGGTTTGGTGATGAGGATGCAAATGAAAAGATTTATCTATTTCATTGTTTTTTTGTTGGTTTTTAGCTGGTCCGTGACAGCAAATGCTGAACAAAATAGAACCTTTGGCACTGTTCGCGATGCTTCTGACGGACATCTGCTTAGTGGCGTTGAGATTTCAACTTCGCATGGTATCACCACGACCTCGATTGATGGATCCTTCGATTTCCAAACTGACGATACCGATTTTATTGTCCGTATTCCTGGCTATCTGCCACAAAAAATTACCAACGATTTTCCCTTAAATATCACGCTGAAGCCGATCCAGCCGAAAGCACTTTATCTGTCATATTGGGCGGCAGACAGTCGTAAGTTGCGTGCTCACCTTCTGGATGTGATCGAACAAACAGGCATGAACGCATTGGTTATAGATTTAAAATCAGTGCGTGGGGATATCGCATTTCGCAGTCGGACACCAATGGCGCAAGAAGTTGGAGCACAGAGAGTTAGAACTCTGAAGGATCTCACAGAATTTCTTGCACTCTTGAAAAAGCAGGGAATCTACACGATTGGCCGGATTGCAGTTTTTAAGGATGATGCACTGGCCAGTACTCATAAGGAGATGGCAGCGTTAACTTTAGATGGCTATTTGTGGAAAGACCGGGACAAGATCAGCTGGGCCGATCCTTTCAGTCACAAGGTTTGGGATTACAATATTGCCATCGCCGAAGAGGCTGCAACCCTTGGGGTTGATGAAATTCAGTTTGATTATATTCGCTTTCCAGCGAAGTCTGACCTGGTATTTTCTCAGGAAAATACCGGCGAAAATCGGGTCGCGGCCATCAATGGATTTCTTCAACGCGCCAAGCAGCGCTTGGCACATTATCCTGTCATGACCTCGGCGAATATTTTTGGTTACATCTGTTGGAAACATAAGGATCAGAAAATTGGCCAGAGACTGGTCGATCTGGCTCAATATGTCGATTATGTTTCTCCGATGCTTTATCCTTCGGGATTTCCACATGGCGTTCCGGGTTACCCCGATCCCGTTGCTCACAGTTATGAAACAATCGCCTTGTCTTTGTCTAAGGCTCAGAAACTGACAGGTTTGTCGTCAGTACGTTTCCGCCCCTGGTTGCAAGCGTTTAAAGATTATGCATTTGATCGACGGAGCTTTAGCGCCAGTGAGGTCTATGCACAAATTAACGCTAGTGATGCCAGTGGCAGCCATGGTTGGATGCTATGGAATGCGGCGAGCCGCTTTAGTGTGGCCGGGTTGCAGCATAGGGTGGGGTCTGGTGAATTGAATCTGGTTGATGTCAGTCCCAAGGCTGTTGAACCTACGATCCTGACACATGCGGAGGAAGGGGATTTTCTTTACCCTCCCATGTAATGGCTTTTTCAAGCCCAGATCAGATAGGCGAGCAGAGTCACAACTGTTCCCAACAGGGCGCCAAGGAAAACCTCTCTCGGGGTATGGATTTTCATCAATAGCCTGCTTTGGCTGACCAGGACTGCCAGCAACAGAACCATTAATCCAATCAGAAAACTCTCTCCAAATAAAAATGTTGAAACGACAATAGAGAAAGCCACGGCTGCATGGCCACTCGGCATGCCACCATGGAGTGGTGATCCGTGATTGTAGCGGGACTTGAGTAAAACGATCAAAATGATGACAATCAATAGGGCGCCAACTGGAACGGTTCCATGGGGTTCTTTTCCCAAGGATGGTTGGCTGTCAAATAGCGGGAACAAATGGCCGGACAGAACCAGATAACCAAGTATAATGGCACCAACACTGGTGATTAAAACGGCTCCTGCGGCGACATCCTTAGCGATCTTGGCCAGTTCGTGATACTCGTCAGTGACCAGGTCGACAATCGTTTCAATGGCTGTATTCATCATTTCGGCAAAGATGACCAGGACAGCAGCGAGGACAAGCAGAAAGAATTCAACGGCACTGACTTTGAAAAAAAAGTGCAAGAAAAACGACGGCAAGGGCTGCCACAAAGTGATAGCGGATATGACGTTCACTTTTCGCTGCCCAGAGAATCCCTTCAATGGCGCAGTTTAAGCTTTCAATCCAGCTTGATGGCTTCATCTCTCTCCTCCATTTTTGAGCACTGCATCTTAAAAAGATATCAGTCACAATAGATAACGCAATAACCACAGTTATTTAGGATCATTGCTTTCTCTGAAATTTTTATATCAGGTCAATATCACTTGAGAAGAAATCAGACAAAGATCGTGCAAATTTCAATATAAACCGTTACTATTTCAGATTGCTGTATTCAAAAATCTAAGCTGATTTAAAGCAAACAAAAAACAGAGGATAGATCAATGAATGACGACCGTTTTGATGACGACATGATGGACAATGATGAGAGCTTTGCGGACATGTTTGAGGCCAGCCTGAGTCAGGTTGGGCAACAGTTGGAGCCGGGCAATAAGATTGAGGCGACAATCCTGCAGATCGGCAAAGACTGGAGTTTTCTCGATGTCGGCCAAAAAGGTGAAGGCGTATTGGCAACGGCTGAACTCCTGAATAATGATGGCGAAGCACAGTATGCAGAGGGTGATAAATTTTCTGCCTACTTCTTGTCTCGTTCTGGTGGTGAATTACGCTTCACAACTAAGATTGGTGGCGGCGGTTCCGGGACAGAGCAGTTGGAAAACGCCTTTCAGAGCGGCATCCCTGTCGATGGACGGATTGAAAAAGAGATCAAGGGTGGATTTGAAGTTAAGTTGAGTGGCAATGTCCGCGCTTTTTGTCCCTTTTCTCAAAGCGGAATGCGTCAGGCTGAGCCGGCTGATCTGATTGGTGAAAGCCTGTCTTTTAAGATCACTCAATTCAGTGAGCGTGGACGCAATATTGTGGTGTCCCACCGCGCTATTCTTGATGAAGAGCGGGAGCAACTACGGGTTTCTCTGCGTGACATCTTAAAAGAAGGAATGGTGGTCAAGGGAACGGTCACGAATATCCTCGATTTCGGTGCCTTTGTTGATATCGGCGGAATCGAAGGTTTGCTGCCGATTTCTGAAATTAGCTACGGCCGAGTTGAGGATATCAACGAAGTTCTTTCATCTGGGCAAGAACTGGAAGTTTCTGTTAAGAAGATCGATTGGGACAACAACAAGTTTTCATTCAGTTTGCGCGACACTCAGGCCAACCCTTGGAACAAGGTTGGTTCTCTCTATAAAGTTGGTGGTTCTTATCCTGGTAAGGTCAGCCGGCTGGCTCAGTTTGGTGCCTTTGTTACACTGGAAGAGGGGGTTGATGGCTTGCTACATATCTCAAAGTTAGGAGAGGGACAGCGTATCAGGCATCCACAGGACGTTGTTGCCGTTGGCCAGCAGCTTCAGGTGATTATCGAGAAGATTGATACAGATGAGCGCCGTATCAGCCTAGCCTTGAAGTCTGGTGATGAAGAGGTCCAGGAAACCAGCTACGCTGAACAGCCTTCCATGAGTGGCCTTGGTACTCTGGGTGACCTGCTCAAGGCAAGTCAGCAGAAAAAAGAACGTAAAGGTAAAAAGAAGTAAACAATCTTACTCAAACCTTCCCCCAACCGCTGTGGGAAGGTTTGAGTAACGTCTATTTTGATACTTCACCAGTCAGTTAAGCTCCGTCTCTGCACGTCATGGTTAAATCAATGTCCGAGAGTACATCCAAATCAGCCATCCTGTTTTCCATCTGTATGGCCCATTTTCTCAACCCCTTTATGATGTCGGCGGTGGGTGTCGCCTTGCCCGTTATGGGTCGAGAATTTGATGCCACTGCTCTGCAACTGGGTTTGGTCGAAACTGTTTTCATGTTGTCGATGGTGGCTTTTCTATTAGCCGTTGGCCGATTTGGTGATCTTCATGGACGGAAACGGATTTTCCAGTATGGACTGCTGATTTTTGCCTGTGCTGGTGGTTTGATCTCTTTGACCGGTTCGATTGAGATGGTTATCACCCTGCGCTTTTTCCAGGGGATCGGCGGGGCGATGGTCAATGCAACGACCATGGCGATTCTGGTGGCTGCTTTTCCGCCCGAAGAGCGGGGAAAAGCATTGGGGATTGCTATTGCCAGCGTTTATGCAGGAATTTCCTGTGGTCCCTTTATCGGCGGCTTTCTCATCGAATTTCTGGGTTGGCGCTCAATCTTTTTCCTGATGCTTCCTTTCGGTTTGACCACCTGGCTGGTGACACGTATTAAAATCAAAGAAGAATGGGCTGATGCAAAGGGAGAACCGTTTGATTGGATCGGTTTGCTTGTTTACGCACCATCCATTTTACTGTTGGTTTTTTCCGTGACCAACCTTAGAACTGGTGGTTGGATGTGGGCTTTGCTGATTTTGTCAAACCTTGGCCTGGCTTTGTTCCTGTTGATTGAGAGCAGATCAACACATCCGATGCTTGATATCCGCTTGCTGCTTGAAAACCGGGTCTTTGCTTTGAGTAATCTGGCGGCATTGTTTAATTACGCAGCGACTTTCGGTGTAACATTTTTCTTAAGTCTCTATCTCCAGTTTGTTAAAGGGATGGGGCCACATGAAGCGGGGACAGTTCTGATTGTCCAGCCGATCGTTCAAACCATTTTTTCCCCCCTTTGCGGACGGCTCTCTGATCGCATGTCTGCTTCAATTCTGGCAACTGCGGGGATGGCCAGTTGTGCCACCGGACTGGCTGTTGCTGCCTTTTTACAAGCAGACTCTTCACTGGCGCAGATCGTCTTGCTGATGGTTTTTCTGGGTTTTGGCTTTGCGCTTTTTTCATCACCCAATGTCAGTATGATTATGGGCAGCGTGAAACCCCGCCACCTGGGGGTTGCTTCAGGATTGAGTGCCAGTATGCGGTCGATGGGGATGTTGAGCAGCATGACAATCATCACTTTGATTTTTGCCTGGCTGATGCAGGGGCAATCGGTAACACCAGAAACGCAGACCGCTTTCCTTGCCAGCATGCGGATGGCACTGTTGATCTTCTGCGGTCTTTGTATTGTGGGAATCGGGTGTTCATTGGGGCGAGTTAAAAGAAAAAACTAACTCGCCTCTAAAGCCTATTCATACTCGACTCATTAATTAATAGCGGGTTTATGATCCAAACCAAGCTGAGAATAGACCGTTATTAAAGATTCAGCCTGTAATCGAGCATAGGTTTCATTTGCATCGACAATCTTTCGGTCGAGGATATGCTCGAGCATGGACTGGCTGTAGTTCGGCTTCTCTGCTGCCGTTGATTGGGTGCCATATTGACTCAGGTTTGAAGCAAAGATCCCAGCGGCGCTGACCGGAAGAAAATCCTCATAGCGCAAACCTTCAACACTGACATAGCCCAACCGCACCAACTCATTGATGTCTGTGGTCGTGACCTGTCCTTTAGCGGCGACCCCTTTTTCTGTTACGGAGTAACGTCCATAAACTAATTCCTGCTTCAGTAGTTCTTCAAGTCTCTTTGGAAAAGACTCAAAAAACTGAGCATGTTTTTGTGCATAAGAGTTGGAGTCAGCAATGTTTTTGATGGAATCGACTTGTGACAGACAGCGGTCGTATAGCTTTCGGCCTTTCGGGGTTGTTGCGTAAAAACGTTGTTCAATCTCTCCAAAGCGGGCCGTATGAACTGAATTCACTGTTGTGCCATCTGCATTGAGAAACTGCACCGGCTCTGATAGTGCTTTATAGGCATCTTGCCGCAACAGGATCGGGGTGCCTGCAGCTGGTCCCTCAGTATGATCTTTGAATCCTGCATGATTCAACCTGTCCAAGTCCAGATCAGTTTGTTGTAGACGTTCAGTCAGTTTATTCAGCAGTTGTTGGACTTTTTCTTCTGTCACCGACTTTGTCTCAAAAGCATCAATATCTTCTGCGGATAGATCTTTGAAGTGTAGTTGCAGATAATCTCGATCTGCTGTTTGGGCCAAGACATTCAAAGTGTTTTTTGCTTGAGAGCAAAATCTGACTTCATCCAGCTCGCCCATACAGAACTTCATTGCCGCAGTGTAAAGGTCGATGCAAAAGGTATTCGGGGTCAAATGATTGAGATGATGGGACCCAAAGCAGGCGATGTCTGCCGCAATTTTGAATCCTGCATCACACAGATCTGTGTAGAGCTGGTAGTCGCGCGCTTGTCCTGTCCACTTAAAAATATGATGAATACATTCATCGATGAGTGCGTCTGCGTCATCCCATTCGAGCCCGCCTTGGCGTTCATTTTTGATGATCAATTCTTTTGCAGACTCTGAAAACACATCGCGTGTAGCAATTAAATCTTCAATTCGGGCCTTGGTGTCAGGATCGAAGTAATCGGTCATCAATAAAGAGCTGAAGACTCGATGATCTGGATTAAGTCTGGAGCGGAAGGCAGTCGCAACAATCGGCTGACTTTTATCCCCCACAGCGGTCATGTCGTAATAATTATGAGGTTCCATTGCGAAGACAGCGAACAACCTTGAGATCCATCGATACTCTGAGGGTTTACCAATTCTGATGGCGCCATGGCGTTCTCCGCTGGTTTTTTCAATCTGTTCAGAAGTCAGGTTGAAGCCGATATGTATCTGACTCAGCAAATCACAGACTGTGTGGTTACAGACGCTGTTGACGAGCAGTGACTTATCATAGAGTGGGACTTCATCCCCGAACATATCAGACAGCATGGAGAACAGTCGGTGTTGCATCTGTCTTTGATCAGCGTATTTATCGTTCATTGGTCCCTCTTTGATCAATGCAATTGGTTTGAAGATTTTTTCTTGTCAGAAGAAAATATCTGTCTCTCTATCTTACAACAATGCGAAAGATCGATCAGAAAATGGGTCACATTTTACAAAATTAAATGTTCATGATCTGAATTGAAAGTATAGGCTTAAAAGATATGATTAAATAGGTGAATAGCAAACCATGTTATCTCAGCAGGAGGACTTAATGCATCGAAATCAATCGATACACAAACTGTGTAAGGTCTGTGGAAAGAAAACAAAATTTAAGCGCCGTGTGAAGACAATAGGTGGTGGAGATTTGATTCTAGGTCTTTTTACTGCAGGGATATGGATCGTGCTCAGGTTTATCTTTTCGCCGAATTTCCGTTGTAGTGTCTGCGGCAGCAAGTAGTTCTTACAACTGATATAAAAGGGGGAGGGCAGAAAGTCTGACTCCCCCTATCACAATGCTTTAAAACGAGCGAACACGGATCTGTGATTGATGATCGTCCGGTTGCTCCTGGAACATCGTTCCTTGTTGCTGAAAGTTATCCAGTAAGATTTGCATCGTCACCATACCGAAGGAAGTGACTGCTAGAAGGCCCAGAAAAGCGACACCCACGATGATTCTTTTAACTGGAGTGACAGTATAGTAGCGACTTTTTTCCACAGTTGATTTTTTACTTGCCGAATATATCTGGAAACTACCCATAATAATGACCAGAGCGATGATCGGTGACCAGGTGTAATAGAACAGAGCAATGGCTCCGACCAATCCGAGAATCCAGAGTTTAGGGCTGATGACACCGATGATGCGGCCACCGTCGAGGGGAGAAATTGGTAACAGGTTAAACAGGTTAAGTAGGAATCCAGACATTGCCAGAGCGAACCAGAAGGGATTGCCCGTGACAAAACCGGCTCCGGCACAACCGATCGCACCCAGAGTTCCGAGCAACGGTCCACCATAAGCCATCACCGCTTCGGCAAATGCATTATCCGGCATCTGTTTCATGCCGATATAGGCTCCCATAAAAGGGATGAACATCGGCGCCGTCGCTTTGATTCCCATCATTCGCAACGCCATGACATGTCCCATCTCGTGGATAAACAGCAGAGCAACAAAGCCAACCGCAAATGGCCAACCCCAGAATACGGCATAAGCCAGATGCTGATCAGCATGGTGATGAAGGTTTTGAATTTGCCAATTTGGAGGATCACTCCAACATATTTGAGCTTGCCGAACAGATAAAACAGCAACAGACCGAAGGGACCTAATTTACGCAGCAGACTCTTTTTTGCCGGCGGCGGTTGTGGTGATATCGGTTCTTCAAAATGTTCAAATTCTGTTGGCTGTGAATCCGATTCTGAGTGTGGATCATGCATAGTCTATTTCCGTAAAACAGGGTTGATGATGCGTTGAGCGCAGCATAAGGTATTTTGTTGAAAGCTGCTAGGGCCTTTCTATGGCAGTTACCGTTCTATTGAATAAACAGTTTTCAGCTTTATTGAGTGTCAGGGCCCTCTGCGGGAAATCTCTGGTTAACAAGTCAGAAACGGTTGCTATGCCCTCCGGAGTTTGCGGTTGGTACTATCTAGCTTTGACCCGATGCCATTTCATTGGTTCAGCGGTGATTTTTGGAGTGCTTAGGCGATTTAATGACTTTGTGCTATGGTTCGCCGGATTATTTACTCATTCGTTTCTGTCTGGAAACGGCCCTTTTCCGCCGTAGCTGCGTCAATCTACGCATTTGCTTGTGCGGCGTATAAGTACTACGCCTCCGCGCAAATACTTGATTTTCTTGCTACAACGAAAAATTGCCCGTTTCCAAATCAGAAACTGGCACAGTGCCATCCATCATTTCCGGTTCGGCACTCATTCAGGTTCAAATAATAAAACAGATATGGTGTGTTTCAATTGAGCGGTAAACGAATTTTTATTACGGGTTTAGCAGGTTTTTTAGGAAGTCATATTGCGGACAGGTGTCTGGCTGAAGGATACAGGGTTTCGGGATGTGATAACCTGACGGGCGGCTACCTCGACAATGTTCCGAGTGGTGCTGTGTTTCATCAAATCGATTGCAACGATTTTGCACCACTGGCCGCTTTGATGAGAGAGGTCGATATTGTCTATCACTGTGCTGCCACAGCCTATGAGGGACTCTCCGTATTCAGTCCCCATCTGGTCACCCGCAACGTTGTAACGGCGACCAGTGGAGTTGTCTCCGCTGCAACGGCCGGGGGAGTCAAGCGCTTCGTCCTCTGTTCGTCCATGGCCAGGTATGGCACAAATGAAGTTCCGTTTACCGAGGATATGGTGCCGGCTCCTCAGGATCCCTATGGCATCGCCAAATGGAGTGCGGAACGGCTGCTTGCCAATATTGCCGACACCCACGGTATGGAGTGGGTGGTGGCGGTTCCTCACAATATCATCGGTCCGCGGCAGCGCTACGACGACCCTTATCGCAACGTGGCTGCTATTTTCATCAACCTGATGTTGCAAGGACGCCAACCCTATATATACGGGGATGGCAATCAGAAGCGCTGTTTCAGTTTTGTCTCCGATGTAGTCGACCCGCTTCTGCGTATGGCTACAGACGACCGCTGTGTCGGGGAGATCATCAATATCGGTCCCGACGATGAGTTTGTGACCATCAACGAGCTTGCAGTCATGATCGCCCGGCTGCTCAATTTTGATTTGCAACCGAACCGGATCGATAACCGCCCTCAGGAGGTTTTCTTTGCCAACTGCTGCGCCGACAAAGCCCGGCGACTGCTTAATTACCAGCCAAAGGTGAAACTCGAAGAAGGATTGGCCGTTATGATCGACTGGATAAAATCTCGCGGACCCCGCCCTTTTTTACACAATGTCGAGTTGGAAATAGACGGACCGCTTGCACCGAAGACCTGGTCGAAGAAGATACTGTGACAAGGTACAACGAAACTGATGGCGTCGGGCTCGCACAAAGGGCCGCCGATCTTTTGGTGGAGGCCAGGGCATTGGAGGGAAAGCTGCATCTGCCCGGAGTGCGCGATGACTATCGCTCTCGGCTTGAACATGTTGTTTTGTTGGCTACAAAGGCGGCGGAAAGCCGAGAGACTTCGTTGCTCCAATGGGTGTTGCTACGGGCTCAGGCGGCTCGGGTGGAGGATGCGCGCTATGGTGCCGGGCAGCTCTCGCGCGGATCTCAGCGGGCGCCCACATGGTCAGATTGCGAAGATGGCTGGCAGCGAGTCGAGCAGATCGTTTGTACTGCGGAGAATTCGGCATTGGAGGCCGCCCGTTTGGCTCAGGCTCTTAATACGGCCAAGGCGAGAGAAATTGCGCACAGAGCTGAAGTTGCCGGAAAAGCTGCCAGGAAAATTGTCATTGAGCGGAACCGCGCCTACACTTTCCATGCTGATCCCGGTTTTTCGTTTGGTGAAGGCTGGTACCTGGCCGCCGCGGCACTGCTTGCCGGCGTTTCCATTCAGATCAAACCGGACGCTGCCCAGGAATTGCAGGCCAAACGCTTTCTTCTCGATGCTGGGTTAGAAGGGTCGCTGTGCCCATATCGGCCTCGTCCGGCAAGTCCCAAGCATCTGACTCATATCATCGCTGAGGCTTTTCACGCCAACGCACCAGGAGCACAGTGCACCCTTCGCACTGCTTTCCTGGGAGACGAATCGCCATCGGCTCCCCTAACATCATGGATCGATGGCCATGTGGGAGGGAATCCAGAACAGAAGGTTTTGCTTTGGGTGCGAACGGGTGACCACGATGCCCTGCGTAATACCTGTTTCGATGAGTTGCATCAGCTTTCTGACCTGGTATCGAATGCCGGGCTCACTCCCATCTTTTTCGGTGATGCTGTTCCCGCAGAAATTGTTCCGACAAACGGAGTAAACCTGACTCTTTGCTGGAAAAATCGGTTCTTCCAGGGGCCGGACATGCGCCGAGCTCAACTGCAACTGTTTGAAGAGTTGAGATGCCGCCACGGTTTGGTGGGCCAGATTGGCGTCACCACTGCCGGCATGGACGGACCGGCGCTTATAGGATTGCCCACCCTTTATCTCACTCAGGAACGCAACGTCCGACTGGGCAAGTGGGTGGGAGCTGTCCCGGGATATCAAGAAGTCGTGCGGGGGCCGGGCTATTTCGAAATCATTTGGACCACCCTGCATCAGTGGCAGCAAGCTCGATAAGGAATTTGAAGAATAAAACGAGGCGTTATGAGGGCATTGAGGCTGTGCCTGATTTGGTTGTAGCCTCCGTTAATCACTACAGGTGAGACTCGAAAATACTTGTTCCGTTCGTACTAATCCTTGTCATAATCCAAACCAGAGGTCCTCCCGCTGGTTTGTCGCACTGACTCCAAGTTGACGTCCCTGCAGCGGGAAATTCTAAATAATATGTTACTGAACCACCGGTATCATCTTCTGATTTGCCATGATAATCGGGGAGAACGCAGAGCTCCTGAGAGCTTGCCGGCATTGGCTCAAGGCTATTTCAGAGGGAAAAGCCTTGAAG
>JDSF01000486.1_pt1 | contig 12636 bp, 18 predicted proteins | sample 199441 | NCBI WGS metagenome assembly JDSF01 (sample SAMN02592751, study PRJNA231836) | bioreactor metagenome | isolation source: continuous culture bioreactor denitrification-DNRA | place: Germany: Bremen
AGTTGACTCCTTCTACCGTTCTTGTAAAACCCTCAAACTATAAGCAATTGCTTGATCATTTCCAAAAGCTCCTGCCTTGGTAACAATCCTCATCGATGCATAGGCTCCTGTTGGGACCTCCAGGAGGGGAATACCACCCTGTACTTCTCTCAATATTTCTACCTCATTGATTCCAAGGACCTCCAACAAGCCGAAGGCAGTATCTCCCCCGGTGAGGAATAAACCGGAGATGCCACACTGTTCAACCAAGGTCTTTCCCAAGAGGCTGAAGGAGTCCCTGATTCTACTTGCAACGGCATCGGAAGAGAGCCCCTTTTGTGCCCCTTCCTCAAGAGAACGACTGAATGCATCCTCATCAAGGACGGAAGAGACAACAACCAGAACCGGTTTCTGCTCGAGTACAGCCTCCTTGATCCGTTTGATGAGTAGGGAGAAATCCCCATCTCCAAGCAGAGTCTCCACTGCAACAGACTCTGTATAAATCCCATGTTCCTTGGCATATCTGACTTGCTCGCGGGTTACCCCGCTGAGACTTGCAACCAAGCCCAGCACTCCACGGGAAGGATATTGCACATTGCAAAGGGCATCAGCCAAACCCGCACTCCCCACATACAGTATTTGCTCTTTCTGCTTGGAAGCCCAGGAGGCTAGATGAAGCAGGTCATCCTGGGAAAGAGCATCACAAACAAGGATCGTGTTTCCCTCCATGGATGGGAATGCTGCTCCCTTCTGATGATGTTTCACTGAATACTCATTCTGTCCCTGGGAAAACAGGGAAATGAGATTATCCTCTGTTACCGGTTTCCTAGGTCCTTGCCATGTTCGCTCTCCAGCAGTGGTTTCCCATGAACCAATAGTCTTCCGCCCTCTACCGTTCTTCCTTGGTCTGGGAAAGCAGGAGATACTATGATCAGCTCTGCTTCACAGAAAGCAGCAACCTCCATGACCTCAGCACAGATATTTCCCCGAAGTGTGGAATCGATTTTTTTTCATGATCACGGAAAAAGAGCTAGCATCCAATCCTTCCAGAGAAGAATGCACCAAGGAGGAAGCTTCTTCTTCACGTATGTTCCGTGATTCAGTGTCCAAAACTAGTGCCTCAATGGGTTTCTCACTCTGGGTATGGTTCCCAATCGTTACATGGGTAGAGAGCCCTTTCCGTCTTAATTGCAGACCACTGTCATTTGCTCCAGTGAAGTCGTCAGCGACAATCAGGTATTGATGCATGGACATTCCTCCCTTTTTGTCAGTGTACCCGATGAAAGGCCTATCGCTCTACCATAATCTTGTACTTTACACCATAGCAACCACTGCTTTACACTCTCTCTATGCAATACCGCAATACGCAGCTACTCGCCGCACTCTATCGACAACAGGAAACAACGATACGGGACCCCTTGTGGAAGGACATCAAACTCTCCAGGGCCTTCAAGTCCATATTATTGACCCCTACCGTACAAAAAAAACTGGGGAGAATCAAGCAACTAGGACCCACCTTCCACCTCTACCCAGGGGCTGTACATACTCGTCTCGATCATAGCCTTGGTGTCTACCACTTGGGGTATTCCATCCTTCAGAGCCTCTGTGCCCAGGAGCAACAGCTTCCTATCACTGAAGAGGGAGCGCTCACCTTCCTCTGTGCATGCCTATTACATGACATTGGACATTTCCCGTTTGCTCATTCTCTGAAAGAACTCCCCCCCCTAACCAGCCATGAAGAGATTGCCTGTGCGATAATACGCGAGGATGCAATCTTACACAAAGCGATCGAGATGGCAGGATTGGACTGAGCGGGTTGGCTCCATCATCGACGAACACCAAGAGACCACAGATAAAGAAGTCCTCCTCTATCGCAGCATCCTTTCAGGAACACTCGATCCGGACAAGCTTGACTACTTAAACCGGGATGCATTTTTCTGTGGCGTACCCTATGGTACCCAGGATGTATCCTACATCGTGGATAGACTTGTCGTTGCAGAGGGCAGAATGGCCTTGCAAGAGGAAGCCCTCGGATCGGTTGAGCACCTACTGTTCAGCAAGTATCTGATGTATCGCAATGTCTACTGGCACACCACGACCCGAAGTGCCACTGCAATGATCAAGAAAGCAGTGCTGGCATCCTTATCTGATGGCTCACTACAGGCAGAATATCTCTATGGGTTGGATGATGAGCAGTTTTTTCTCGCTTCCACAGCAGAAGCAATTTACTTACAGCAACCTCTTTTCTTTGGTGCGTGACAACCAACTGTACACAGCAAAATTTGAGAAACCCTATGAAGAAGAGGGTGTGTTGGAGACAAAGAACAAAGATTCTCTTCTCACGTCTCTCCTTCGAGGAACGTATTGCGAACAAGCTTGGTTGTGACCCAAGCGAGATCATCGTGGACATTCCAGAGCCGATCAGCTTCGAAGCAGACCTACCAATCTTCACGAGAATGGTTCTATCAGCAGGTTTGGCGAGGTGGACTACTTATTTTCCTATGATATTGGTAGGGTCTTTACAAAAAAGCCTGAGAAAATTCAGAATCTTCACACCACACACTATCTCTTCAGAAGCACTAGGAAGAGCATTGGAGTTCTGAATACATGGAAAAAATTATCCTATAGGACGCTCTTAGAGGGGAATATCCCCCCCTTGGGTCATGCGTTTCATCAAACATACCGGCAAGGCAATAAACACCTACTCAATGATTCGTGAGAATGATACGGTTCTTCTCTCCGCTAGTGGAGGCAAGGACAGCCTTGCCCTTGCCTTGGCCCTCTCTATCAGAAGAAAGTGGCTTCCTATCAATTACGAACTCAAGGCTTTGATGATCAATTGGATCGAACACCCGATTCCAGAAGAATATCGCGGTTTGCTTACCACCTTTTTTTCACCGACCTTGGTTATGATTTCAAGATTGTTGATGAACATCAATTCCCAGAATCTTTCAAAGGTGAATTCAACTGCTATCTCTGCTCCAGAAACAGGAGGAGAATCCTTTTCACTCGATGTGAGGAAGAGGGAATGAACCTTGTGGCTATGGGGCATCATCTCGACGATCTGGTGGAAACCAGCTTGATGAATCTCTGTCTGAGAGGGCGTTTTTCCACTATGCAGCCGGTACAGCCTTTCTTTGATGGAAAAATCAATGTTATTCGTCCTATGATAGAAATTCACGAGTCAGTGACCAGAAGACTCGCAGAAGCATATGACCTTCCTGTGGTAAAGCCTGTATGCCCTTATGACCAGACGAATATCCGTTCCCGCATTAAGCCCATTGTTAAGGAGTTGTCACATCTGGACAAACTAAGCCGAGAGCACATCTATAAGGCCCATCACTACGAGCCTAGAATGTAACTTGGTCGCGCCCAGCCTGTTTACAACCATGAAGGGTTTGTGTGATGATTGTAGTGAGGGAGGAGGGATGCAAACAATGCATTATCGTGCCTGCTTGCTCTTCTTATTGATGCTGCTGACCGTCTTCCTGCCACTTTCTGCTGAGGAACTGGATTCTTCCTCGGAGCAAGCGCAATTGGCGGATGACGCTACAGTATCTGAGGAGTCAAGCACACAACCACAATACGAGGATAGTACAAGCAGTCCAGATGGATCGCTTGAATCAGACACGCCCTCAGACCTCGAACAATCCTCTCCTGGAGACATGGGGGTAGAAACACCCTACCAGCCCAGTGCATCTGAAGGATTGTTGGAAGGTATGGCTTCATCAGATGGTTCATTTAGCATCTCCTATAAACCTGACTTCTCCATAGGAAACCTCTCATTCCAACTTGATCTTAGAATTCAGGGCAAAGCCACATTCGACCCATTCGGCCTCGCGCTCGATTTCTCCCCTTGGGAAATGCCACAAAGGGAAGAGGAAGAACTCTTAAAGGATTATGCTCTCAAGGTAGCGAAACATTATGGTTCATTCATCCGTTCGATCCAGTGGGGACAGCGTTATGAATCCTTATATATTCGCTATGGGAAACTGATGGGAATCACCCTTGGTGATGGTGCCTTGATTAATGGCTATTTCGACTTTAGCGTTGGGTACCGTGAGAGTCGTCCTGGACTTGACATCATGCTTGACGGTAACTTGCTCAACATTCCAAATGCTGGCTTTGAATTTGTCAGCAATGATATATATGAACCAACCTTACGTGCTTGGCGAATCTATGCACGCCCATTGTATGAATATCCTCAGTTCTCCTTATTCTCAAAGCTTGAGGTTGGTCTATCACACGCCAACACCCCACTACAAGGGGAAGACCTGGAACCCTTGGGAAGAGAGATGATTTCGCTTGATTTCTCTCTCCCTGTATATGAACGTAATTTCCTAAATCTCAATGTGTTTGCTGATATTCTGCTTCAGCTTCCAGATGTACAGAACAAGCAGTTTGGTTCAGCCCTACGCTATGGGCTATGGGGACATACCAGAAGCTTCTTCGTATTCAATACCAGTTTGACCATTCCTACGTTTGGGAGTTACTATTCCAACTACTATACCTCAGACTTTGAGACAAGAGAGGCTGAAGAGACGGAAAAAAAACTCCGTCTTGAGCTTGGTACTCTGCATCTCGATGGCACCTTGGGCTTGAACTTTACGCGCCAAGGTGTATACCTAAGTGCACACATGGTAAGCAATCTTACAGATGGGGACTTCCACGACTACAGTTTTGTTGCAAATGCCAGGATTGATAAACCCTTTATGCATATCGTTTCACTAGACTTGCAATATGAAAAGCTTTATCCTACGAATACAGGAGAAGGTTTCTTTGAAGGTTTGAAAACACTACGTAATGTAGTGCTTTCTTCGACAACAGTCATCAAGGTTAAGCCTTACTCATTTGATATCGGACTACGTGCTCACTTTGATGAAAATGCAGAACCTACCTACTCGCTGGATACGCTGGTGAAGATATCAATCCTGTAATGTAATGATGGGAGTTTCTATGAAACGATTGGTGAGATATATTGGTCTCTTACTGTTGATTCTAACGATCGGTACAGCCCTCTTTGCAGAGGATGAGGTATTCATCGGTGATGGAGATATCGCCGCCCTCAATTTATATGACAGCCAGGGAAATCCTCTTGAAGCAACCAGTGAGCAGGCACAGAATATTGCAGAAGGTTGGATCATACACAATCCTGATACCCCCCCATTTTGCTTGTAACGCCACGAGGTACCATCAATGTATTCGAGGATTCCCTGTTGGTAACAGGAGATCTGGTCGGAAGCAATCCTGATCTCTATCTGGTCAGCGGAAAAGCAACCTTCAACACCTATGACATGGAAGGTGGCTACCTAACGGTAACCACTCCAGTCTCCCGTTTTGTCTTGCATGGAAACGGAGAGATGTTGGTCATCACCACAGAAGAAGAAGAGAGTGTTACCACCTTTACCGGCAAGGTTGAATCCTACAACTCACTTACCGGTGCTAAACGAGAAGTCAAGACCTTCGAGAAACTGTTCATGCAGGAGAGAATGGCTCAATTGAAGTTTATCGAGGCAGGCTACTATCTTACCTATGCAACCTATCCTGATATGATGCTTGCAAAACAGATCATGCAGGAACTCAGTGAAAAGACAACCGCTCCCACTACCCCACTTGCACCAAAAGCAAAGGTACAGAAGATTGAGCTTACCCCACCTTCTTTGGAAGGGGTAACAATCCAGGCCTTGGCTGATAAACCTACCAGTATTGCTATTACTGAAGCAACTGAATTCATCCCGCAGCGCTTGCAAAACCTGCAAGTTGAAGTGCAGCCGATCAAGGTTCCAGAGCATGTAAAACAGATCAGCAACATTATCCTTGCACCGCCCAAGGACAGGATCAAGATTACTATCCGCCCGATGACTCCAGAGATACCCACCATTGCCAGTGTATCGCAAACTGTCCAGACGCCCCCCCCTTCTCCCTCCTCTCTTCAGGCATCGGCGGAAGCAGAGGAAATTGTGATAGTCACTGAGGTAACACATGAAGAGCCTGTTACCGTTGAGATACCTATTGTAGAGGAAGTGGTAGATTCTGAAGCTATCCAGGAAATTGAAGAGACCATTGTAGAAACTGTTCCTGTTGCAGAGAAGGAGGAAGTGGTACTGGAGAGTGCATTGGAAGTGGCCGTGGAAGATGGAAATGAAGAGGTCACACTTGAATATGCATCAGAAACCACTCGTCCTGCTTTGGCGTTTTCTGCAGAAGAAGCAAAAGTAACGGGATCATTTGGACTAGAATTCGGTTACCGCTTCACTTTTGATGGAAGCGACGCAGATTCACTGCAACATCAACTCTTCCTCAAGCCCTACTTCGAGAAAGGATTGTTCAGTATCAGGTTGCAGGGTGCAGTCGAAACTGAAGATTTTACCTCATTTACCAATACAGCATATCCCGTTCCAACTACCCGCTTTGAGCAGGCAGCTTATGCGTTTTCATTCATTGACAAATTGAGAATTGGTTACAGCAGTAGTACATTCTACCTGACCATGGATCGAAAATTCCCAATTACCACAGAACTGACCAGCTTGTTTGCGCCATCGCTCATCTCTGACCAGAAATTGGCGGTATTGAGCCAGCTCAAATTTGGACCAGTTACCCTGGTAACAACGTTCGACGACCTCTATCTTGGTGCACTTTCTGAAAACAATCGTCAGTTTGGTTCTACCTTGCTTCAGTTCACCCCAAAAAAGTGGGTATCGCATGTCCGTCGCCATCGGCGGACTCGCCGTTGTTGATCGCACCTCTTGGCGTGTTGATACCTACCCATTCCTTGGACTAGGGTTCCCAGTTGTTGATACCAGAACGAGTGAGTTCAAGTTTCTCTTACAAGCAAGCGGATATCTCCCTGTCTACCCTACCCTTGATACTGACTCCTTCATAGATACTTCGGTAGGAACATTATTCCCCAATTACCTTCTGGGAACAGGCTTTTCGATGAAGAAAGATCAGTTCTTCTCAAAATTACTGGTCTCCATTACCAAGGGTGAGAACCATCCACTCATCGCCAATGAATTTGCATCATTCCTGGATACGAGCTATACAGCATCTGTTGAAGTAATGGGCGATATTCGCTTCCAAGGAAAAGTCTGGCAAGCCAGATTCCTGTTCAACATTCCTTTCAACTCTGGGGCTACCCTCGCAAATCTCACCTCCCCTGTTTTCTCTGCACACCAAGCAGATTACAGTCAGATATCACTTTCCTATACACATCAACGTCTTCAAGTGGGGTTGGGTTTTGCACAGCTTGGCATCATAAGCAACTTCACTTCAGTATTTGAAGGGAATGAGGATATACTTTCTTTGCTCAGGGGTCCTTACAGCACGAGTTTCCTTTCACTTCAGTATGCATTCGATCCATTCACACTCCGAGTAAAGGCTCAGTATCCTCCCCAGATAACGAACTATACCAATCCAGTGCTCAGCGTAAGTATTTCACTGAATCTTGGGAAACAGTTCTAGAGAGAGGTTTTGCCCTTTTATACCTTCTATGATAGAGTCATGCTATGAGAATACAAAAGCTTGATCCGCTTGTAGCCCAACGTATTGCCGCTGGCGAGGTTATTGATAGACCAGCTCGGTCATTCGTGAATTACTTGACAATGCACTCGATGCAGGAGCCAAGACACTGGTTGCCAGTGTCACTGATGGGGGACTGGAAACGATCAAGTTGATCGATGATGGAGAGGGCATTGCAAAGGATGACCTTACCCTGCTCTGTGAAAGCCATGCTACCAGCAAGGTGCATGATCTTGAGGACCTGTATCATATCAAGAGCATGGGATTCCGTGGTGAAGCATTGTATAGCATTGCAGCAGTTTCCACAGTCACCATAGCCAGCAGTTATCAAGGGCAGGATGCTTATCAGATCACCGTAGATAATGGCATAAAGGGTGAGGTACAACCGGGTGGACCACGAGAAGGAACTATCGTAAGCGTAGAGGGCTTATTTAAGGAACTCCCGGCTAGGCGTCAGTTCCTAAAGAGACCTTCAACGGAAGCGACCATGTGTCGCTATGTCCTGCAGGAAAAGGCACTTGCCTTCCCAGAACGAGCTTTTCGTTTCATTACTGACGGCAAAGTCCGGGTGGATCTCCCTGCTACAACAAAGAAACAACGTGTTCTGGATGTCCTGGCTATCAGCCAGAATATTGTTCCCTCTGAGATGCTTGAACTCTATGATAGTGCTGGCCGCTTCAATCTCTATGCAGTGTGTTCTTCCCCAGCGCTCTACAGGAGTGACCGGTCCCATATCAAGATTTTCGTAAATAACAGACCTGTGGAGGAGTTCGCCTTGGTACAGGCTGTCACCTACGGCTATGGTGAGATGCTGCATGGGGGGAGCCTTTCCCTACTGCTATCTTTTCATTGATGTTGACCCTACCCTGGTTGATTTCAACATCCATCCAACCAAGCGCGAGGTGAAGCTAAGAAACAAGGCTGAAATTCATCACCAAGTAGTGGGGATGATCTCAAGCCAGGTTAGGCGTACCATCCCAAGGATTGTAGCAAAAGAGATACAGGACGAACAAACTCCCCTGCTTACCCCAAAAGCAACCTATACGCACCAGAAGCCTTTGGATACTTCCAGCCATGAGAGAAGTGGCAGGTACCAGGGAGAGACCAGGAAACCCATTGACCCTGAATGGTTCCAGAAAGCGAAGGAGATTCTCCAATCAGACGGTATGCAGACAACCAGAGCTACCGAGACAGAGAATATCTGGGATATGCAGGCTGAAAACAAGAATTTCACCTACCTAGGGCAAGCCTTTAACCTCTTCCTCATTGCAGAGAAAGAGAATGATCTATACCTGGTAGACCAGCATGCAGCACACGAGAGAATTCTTTTTGATGAAGTGAGAGCAAAAAAAAGAGAGGTGCAGTCTTTGATGATTCCCCTCTCCTTTGAGGTTGAACGTGATGTTGACAACTACCTGCAGCAGAATCTGGATGTGTATCTGAACTTGGGCATTAAACTTGTTCGTGGTGATGACCTACTCTGGGAAATCCATGCAATTCCTGCAATCTACCGCTCGGTAGAGAAACAGTTGGTTTCTTTCATACAGACGATGAGTGGGGAGAGTGAAGAGGTTGAGAAAGGTTTGTATGCCATTGTTGCATGCCATGCAGCAATCAAGTCAGGAGACTCCATTGATCGGATGATGGCCATCTCCCTCTTGGAGAAAGTGTTCGCCCTTGCCGAGCCAACCTGTCCGCATGGAAGAACCTTTGTTATCAGGCTCCACAAAGATGAATTAATGAAGGCTGTACAGCGGACCTAACGTTGCAATAGATAGGTAGCGTCATCAGTGACGATTGCCAATGAGGCATCCTCTTCTTTCAGGGTATAGGAGGGTTCACTCAAGTTGACTGCCGAAAGGAACCTGCCTGTCTCGTCATACCGCTCTATCTGACTCGGGACAGGAAGCGATGAAACCACTGCTGTATCACTATCATAGTGTGGTACTACCTCTTGCATCTTTTCTAATGGGGATGCAGGGAGCTCGAGTTGTTCTTTTCGTATAATGCCATCCTCATTGATAATTGCGATTTCATATATACCTGATGGGAACGGTATTTCTTCTCCCATGGTAAGTGGCCCTATTCGGTAATGGGCTGTATCTGAGGAGGTGGTTTCGCCTTGGACATCGACAAGCAACTGGAGACACTATTTGAGGAGGTAAGACGCACCTGTACTGGTCGCTCCTCTCCCAATAGATCAAAAGAGAGCAACAAGTGTTCACTACGTTTCCCTGTATTTAGATCAACTACAAGGGTACGCTCATGATCCAGATTGACCACCACAATCTCCTCCTTGCTACAGGAAGCAAGGATCAGGGTGATCATGAGAAGCAGGAATATCCTACTTTTTTTTGTGCAGCCAAGTAGGAAACCACTGGATTCGCATAGGTATTGAGTGCATATTGACGTACCTCCTCTCGGGTACCCTTGAAGCGATACAGGAAGGCTTCTTTATCAAAGTCTTTATAGGAGTCCTTGAACTGGGTGCTGTTATATAGGTAGTCATAGGCAAAGAGATTGGTAGGCCATAGCTTATAAAGCGTATGAATCTGACGGTCAACCTCTTGAGCAACCTGATCAGAATTCTCCCACTCCCCTTCCAGAGGAGTTCCAAAAGCAATATGCACATTTCCCTTGTAGCCCTTCATTCCACGGGATATGGAGATCAGATCCTCATATCGCTTCTTGCTTGCTCGCCTTTCGCTAAACGAGTAACTTCTTCCCCTGCCTTGATAAGATCACAGGGATCATATTCATAGCTGACAGCAACAGGAACAATGTGACAATTATTCACCACATCAGAAAATGAAATACCCTTCTTTTTCTGGGAAAGGTGGAGCATCTTGATGATCGCTGGTGTTGTCACGTCGAATCCATCCTTGGCTCTTCCACTCTTCTGGGCTACCCAGATTGATTTATTTTCTTCTGTGATCAATTCAACAAAATAGGCACTGAGCCGAATGGATTCCAAGTACTTTTCTCGCATGGGAAGCGTCCGTTTGACGGTCACCCCTCCGTTGAGTTTGAACAAATCGGTGATAAACTGATTAGTCAGTAGATTATCCCCAATTGCCATCTCACAGAGCATCTTTCCCCCCCCTCTGTCGAGCGCAAAGTCAATCAAAGCACAATCAAGCACGATATCCCGATGATTACTCATAAACAGGTAAGCTTGGTCATCCTTGATTTTTTTTGCAAACCATCAAACGAAAACTTGTTCACACTCTTCTCAATAATGGCAGGAAGGAATATTCCCGCTGTAATATGCTCCTGGAATTCATCGTAGGTCTTTACCTTTTCCAGTTCTGAGAAAATGTGTCTCGTGAAAGTGTCAACCTGTTTACGTTCTGCTTCCGACTCTACAGGCCCGAGAGACGAGAGAATCCGGTATAACGCATCCTTGTTCTTTAAAACACGTTCGATTGCGTCACGAACATCTGACCCCCCCCTATAGGGGGCTATGTCTTTATACTGTTCTACATTCATGGTTCAACCCTTTTGAGCTTCCAGAATTGACTTCATGTACTGGACGCGTTCCCATTTCGCTGGGTCTGCCATCCGTTCTTGGGCCAATTTGCCGTTGAAGTCAGAGATACTGGAGTAGGTGTGTGAATCCATCCAGTCAGAGAGCTCCTTCTCAATCTTTGCTACAGAAGAGAGTCCTTGCTTTAGCAAAACGGAGCACAACTGGACGGCTTCGCTCCGGCAAGCAACTGCTTTACCACAGTGCTTCCACTGTGAATACCGGTAGCAGCACAGATATCATAACGGACTTCCTCACTCATCAATGCAGTCCAACGAAGACTTAATGCATATTCGTCCTTGCTACTTATCATCTGTGCGGGAACCAAAGCAAGCTTATTGATATCAATATCAGGACTATAGAAACGGTTAAACAGCACTACTCCATCAATAGAGAGTTCGTCAAATCGTCTGAGCATATTCGCCAAGGAAGAGAAAGCTGGCCCCATCTTCAAACTGATGGGAAGCTTGAGTTGTTTTCTTGCGCTTTTAACAAGGGAGAGATACTCTTTCTCAAGGGTAGATCCTTCCACCTCGATATCTGCAGCTACCACGTAGTGATTCAACTCAATGGCATCGGCTCCACAGGCTACAAAGCGTTTGGCATACTCAATCCAACTTCCATTCTGCTTACAGTTTATACTGGCAATAACAGGAATATCCAAGGACTGTTTGGCATCCTCAAGCAAGGTCAGGTATGCATCAAATTGTTGCTCCATACTTGCATGTTTCATGAACCATAGGCATCAGCATGCGTAAGATACGCATTTGACTCATCTACAGCTGACTCACTGTCCAAATCAATCTGTTCTTCAAAGATGGATTTCAGTACAACGGCAGATAACCCTGCATCTTCACAACGTTTCAGGTTATCCAATGATGCCGTAAGGGGACTACTCCCTGCGATCAAGGGGTTCTTTAATTTCAATCCAAGATATGATGTAGACAGGTCTGCCATACTGTTTCTCTCCTCAACTGGTAAGTATCATCCATGCCATTGGCACAGCATGAGGTAGTATAGCATGAAAGAACGTGTTTCTCTATAACCTACAACTGGTTTTATCAACAACCAAAGGGTGGTTATGAATGTAATGCCCAGACATAATGTAGGGTGCCTTTTCAGGCACCCTACACTCGTTATTCCATTCAGAGAGTCTACAGGATATAAGGAATCCTCAGATTGTGTGATTGATAGACCACAAAGGTCTCCACTTCTGAAATCTCAGAAATTTTATCAAGTTCTGTCTTGAAGAAATCCAGGAGACTCAACCCCTCTTCCTCACTCAGAACCAAATGGACGATCAGATCATAGCGACCGGTAACCACTGAGGCTGAGATGATCCCTCGGAGGTTTGAAAACTCTTTGGCTTTCCTCTCCAAGTCAAGGGTTTTTTAGCTTCACCCCCCATCATGACCACCTGCAACCCAGGAATTACTTCCGGATTCACCAGTCCGGAGATCTCCAGCACCCCCCCCTCTTCAATCAACTTATTGACGCGGGCTCGGACCGTATTCTCCGTGATGCTCAGCTCTTCAGCAATAGCACTGAAAGGCTTTCTTCCATCACGCAACTGTCGGATTATCGCTTTGTTCGTTTCATCCATTTTCACTTTC
>JDSF01000487.1_pt1 | contig 12520 bp, 12 predicted proteins | sample 199441 | NCBI WGS metagenome assembly JDSF01 (sample SAMN02592751, study PRJNA231836) | bioreactor metagenome | isolation source: continuous culture bioreactor denitrification-DNRA | place: Germany: Bremen
GTGATGCATTACCAGAGAAGTATACTTCAATTAAACATGAGGTTGGAGACATTGCACGAGCATTTGAATCCATGCGTCAAAATTTACAAAATGTATTTCATAATTTAGAGGACGAAAAAGACAAACACCTTCTAACTCAAAGTGAATTAGGTGTTATGTCAAAGATTCTTGAAAATTCCAATGAAGGCGTTCTAATACTTAATGCAGATAGACATATAGTATATTCTAATGTTGCATACAATAAGTTATCTGGCTATTCACAAGTAGAGCTGGAAGGGGAGCATATTTCAATTTTCGATATAGAGGGTAAGGACTATCGCGATGAAGTATTAGAACTATTAGAGGAACATGGTATTTGGACAGGTGAAGTGACCCAGTTAAGAAAAAGCAAGGGTGCTTACCCAGCGTCTTTAATTATAAGGTTACTTCGTGACACTGAGAACAATCCACAGTATTATTTTGTTATTACTGAGGATTTGAGTGAAAAAACAGCGAAAGAATCACAGTGGAACGATATCCTCAATAAGGATTCTAAAACAGGACTCCCAAATGCGACCCAACTTAGGACAGACATTGAAGACCAAATTGATATAGGCACAAGATTTGCGCTTGTGTACATCGGGATAGATGATTTTAAGTCAATCAATGAAATATATGGCTTCAATGCAGGGGACGCTGTAATAGTTAGTCTTTCTGAAAAGTTCCCCCTGATCACTCTTGGCAATGACAAAATCTATCGTATTGGCGGAGATGAGTTTGCATTTATAATTGACCTCGATGAACACACTGAAGGCATAGATAAGTTCATTCAGCAAATCCAGACAATCATTAGGCACCCAATACGTAGAAACAATATATCAATATACATGACAGCAAGTATGGGCATTAGTTCATTTCCTCGTGACTCGTCAACGGGCGAAGGTGTCATTACAGCTGCTTTGTCTGCCTTAAACAAGGCAAAGTCAGATGCCCGAGGATTCCACTACTATTTTTCAAAAGAGCTTAGAGAGAAGTCAGAACGACGTCAAATGATACTCAGCCAACTATATGAAGCTGTTGAACGTAATGAATTCAATTTAGTGTATCAGCCCAAAATAGATGTAGGCGAAGACAAACTTGTTGGTATGGAAGCTTATTACGCTGGGAAAACAAAATACTTGGAACTGTATCCCCTGCTGAATTTGTGCCTGTATCTGAAGAGTCAGCAATAATTGAGAAGATAGGTCGATGGGTTATTAAACAAGCCATAGAGGATTTGAGAAGAATTCATGACTTGGGCCATAAAGATCTTAGCCTTTCTGTGAACTTATCGGGACAACAGTTTCGAGATGAATCTCTTTTTGCATGGATACTAGAGAACTTAAGTGAACTTGAACTAGAGCCAAGCAAGTTTGAACTTGAAATAACGGAGTCTTTACTGCTCGAGAATTTACATGAGGCTGTTCCACAACTCAATATGCTTAAACGAGCGGGGGTTATAATATCTATTGACGATTTTGGAACAGGGTACTCTTCTCTTAGTTACTTGCAGCACCTTCCGATCGATGTTCTAAAAATTGATAGAAGTTTCTTAAAGGGTGTGGAAATTGATAGCCCTGGAACAATTATTAATGCAATTATAGAACTAGGGAAAGCACTTAATTTAGATGTTGTTGCAGAAGGCATTGAGACAGAGGCCCAAAAGCAGTTTTTACTATCGCGTGGCTGTGTTATACATCAGGGATACTTATACGACAAGCCACTTGAAATTGGCACATTCATTAACAGGTATAAGCTTCATGATAACAATGAGTGATTACATTAAAGGATAATACTGTCCCGATCTAGAATAATCCAAATATAAAACTTCGCAAAAAGGTCTGAATAGGCCTTTTGTTTTTGCTAAAGAGTGTTATATATGAACCTTAAGATCTTCTTAAGAACTGTTAAGATGATCAAAAGAACAATGTTCTATACTATCAAAAAGGTAAATTCAAATTAATCAGGGGTGAAATAGATGAATGAACATATATTGGTCGTAGATGACGATCAGGAAATTAGAAAGCTAATACAAATATACTTGGAGAATGATGGGTATACTTGCCACTTAGCAAGTGACGGTGAAGAAGCACTTAGGATGGTAAGAGAACAACCCATTGAACTCATGGTGCTTGATGTGATGATGCCCAAAGTCGATGGACTAGAAGTTTGTAGAGAGGTACGACAGGAAAGAAATCTGCCGATCATTATGCTTTCAGCTAAATCCGAGGATATAGATAAGATACATGGATTAACATCTGGAGCTGATGACTATATGACCAAGCCGTTTAGTCCTCTAGAACTTATAGCGAGAGTGAAGTCACAACTTCGACGGTTTAAGATATTAAACAATACAGGGGGTGTGAATCAAACGAAGTCAGAAATAAGTATAGACGGACTATATATAAATACAGCAACCCATGAGGTTAAGGTTAACGGGAGTTCAGTAAAGCTAACACCACGTGAGTTTGATATTCTGCTTCTATTAGCACAAAACAAAGGCGTTGTGTTTAGTACAGATAAGATATATGAAACTGTGTGGGAAGAAGACCCTTTTGAGACTCGAAACACTGTTATGGTTCATATTAGAAAAATTAGAGAGAAAATAGAAACAAACCCTAGAGAGCCTGTGTATGTGAAGACTGTTTGGGGAGTGGGATACAAGATATGAATGCTATTGAACGGAAACAGAAGAAACTTGAGAAAGCTAAAAAGAGAGCGTCTATTAAACTGGCAAAAAAAGAGGCAAACCGAAGAAGATGGCGCCGACGATTTGGTAAGATTGGTTCATTTTTCATTGGACTGTTTTCTGGTGTTAATACTCTAGTAGACAAGCTTGGTATTAGAAGTAAGATACAATCTAGTATAATTGCACAAATAATGTTGAATTTCATTGTAGCACTAGTTGTAGGTATAATGGTTACGATTGTTAGCCTTAATATGTCTGTAGAGATACGTGAAAATGTTCATACCAGTTATGACAGAGGCTACGACGAGATATTTAGACGAAGTGAGAACATGTTTGAGGATCTAGCAGAAGCAGAAGACATGGAGGACTTTTTCGAAATTATTGAGGAGTCAAATTTCTTTAGTAGTTTTATGTCAGAACCTGAAATCTACGTAACAGATACTATAGGTAATGTTCTAATAAAAAATGAAAACGCAACTGCTGACAAATTGAATATTCTTGATGTTGTTGAGAAGGCTGGAGAATATGGTCAGTTTGATGATAATGATCCGAGTGAAGTGTTTCGTGTCTTTAAAATTGATAATGAAGAAGGACCAGAGCGCCTACTAATATATATTTCATCACCAAGAGAAGATACCTTCTACACTTCAGAAATTGTTGGTAATGGGGGGCATATTCCCTTATATTAATGGACTTGTGGCGTTTATATTTACTTTCATGTTAACGTCACGAAAAAAAACTAAAAAATGGTAACGGAAATTTCAGATGCCATGTTATTTATTGCAGATGGTGATCTGGATTATGAAGTGGAAGAAGAAGGTTCAGATGAAGTTGCCCTACTTGCAGAAAATATAAATTATATGAGGCGGGCTTTAAAGCGGGAAAAGGAAGAACAATTACGGATCGAACAGACAAAGAGTGAGCTTATAACAAATGTGTCTCATGACCTGCGTACACCTCTAACATCAATAATGGGATATTTAGGTCTAATTAGAACTGCTCAGTTTAAATCAGAAGAAGAAATGTTAGAATATGCTGAAATAGCATATACAAAGTCGGAAAAATTAAAACTTTTGATTGATGATTTGTTTGAGTATACGAAATATGCGAATTCTGATATTGAACTTCACCTATCTATGATTTCAATGAATCAGCTTTTGCAGCAAATTGTTTCAGAGTATGTTCCCGTTATGGAAGAACAAGAACTTGACCATGAGCTTCATTTACCTGAGGAAGACCTGTTTGTTGAATTAGATCCCAAACGAATTGTAAGAGTTTGTGAGAACCTTTTAATGAATGCTGTTAAGTATTCTATAAAGCCAAGTAAATTAGATATTAGACTGGAGTCTCTTGGCGATCAAAAGTTTTCACTTGTCTTTGAGAATGATTGTGACCCATTATCTGATGACGATCTCGACAATCTGTTTGAGCGACTTTATAAGGCAGATCGGTCTAGGTCTCAGAATGGAAGCGGGTTAGGGCTTGCAATTACAAAGGGTATTGTAGATGCTCACGGTGGTAAGGTCTTTGCCAAGCAAGAAGGTGAACGTATTAGGATTGGTTTTGAGATATAAGTAAATGCAATGACAGATAAAATTGGTTAAGATTTAGAAACATTGTAACTGATGTAAACAGTCTGTAATCCCTATATTTTCTAATTATGATAGACTCAGTATGAGCCGAAAGGAGGCACAACTATGAAGAAATTGATAACCGTACTTGCACTGACTCTTATGATCACTGCAGGATGTACAAATCAAGAGACACCACAAGAAAACAGCCTGATCGACTCTAACTCAACTGAGCAAGAAAGTGTTGAGGAGGGTACTGAGCATACAACAGAAACAGAAATGGATGCGACAGAATCAGAAGAAGCAAGTGAGACACATGAAAGTGAAGATAAACAAGAGCCTATTATTCCACAGGCAGAGCTTGATGCTGCGCTGAGTCGTAAAAAACTCAATTGACATTAAATCATCTGATGCTGAAGTGGAAGAAATAACACTTGAACCAGAAAGTGAAAGTTGGGAACCGCGTGTTATTAAACAGTTTACTGAGAAGGGTGACCTTCTTAAACTGACCGTGACTGAGCCAACAGACGCAGGTAAAATGACAGGGTTAACAACATTCTACTATGATGAGGGTGAACTTTTCTTTGTTGAATCGTCATTTGCAAACTATGTATTTAAAGGTGCAAACCTAGTGGTTTGGTCTGACGAGGACTACACTATTCTTGACATGTCTGAAACAGATCTTGAAAGAAGACAAGAAGTGTTAGTTGATTACCTGGTGAACTATCTAGAAATGTTTAATGTTGGTGACAAATAGAATTACCAGATTATAATATTAGTGAGAGTCTGACGATCGAAATGCTTAAGATCAGACTCTCTTTTATTTTTTTGTCTGACTAAACTCTCATTTAACAGTGTATGACTTGACTGAATGATTTGATCTTGATATTATTATTGTGCAAACGGTTGCGCAAACTATGAAAATGGAGTGGATTATGTACATTCAAGCTTTATACCATCAACCAAAGAGCAACTACAGTTTTGCTCTTGATGAAAATACAGTTGTAGTTAGATTCAGAACTGGTAAAGGTGATGTGAGCAACATCACATTAATTTATGGCGATAAATATGCTGTCGGCGGTGATCCCAATGCTGCTGGTGGTGTTGACGCAGGTTGGGAAAATGAGCACATCTGTGTAAGTATGAGTTTAGAACGATCAGATGAGTTTTATGACTATTATATTTACAAAATACATGCCCCTGATATTAATTTTAGACTTTCCTACGTATTTAAAATAGAAGGTGCAAATGAAGTCGTTTACTTTACAGAGTGGGGACCACAGCATAGTATCGATCATAAAGAACTACACCTTCATTACTTCAACTTCCCTTATCTTAATGAGGTTGATGTACACACTATCCCTGAATGGGTAAAGGATGCCGTCTTCTATCAAATATTTCCTGAGAGATTCCATAATGGCAATAAAGACAATGATCCTGACCAAATTGAGTGTTGGGACACAGGAATTCCAGCAAGGGAAAACTTCTTTGGCGGAGACCTAGAAGGTATTATTCAAAAGATTGATCATTTAGATGAGCTTGGAATTAATGCACTTTATATGACACCCGTCTTTAAGTCAACTACGAATCACAAATATGACACAACAGACTATTTTGAAATTGACCCACATTTTGGTGACAAAGAAACACTAAAACGTCTCGTTGATATATGCCATGAAAAAGGCATTAAAGTTGTTCTTGACGCGGTGTTTAATCATTGTGGCTACATGAATGATAAGTTCCAAGATGTTGTTGAAAAAGGTATAGAGTCACAGTATTATGATTGGTTCTATATTAAAGAGTGGCCAATTAGCTATGATGCGCTAACTTATCAAACATTTGGATTTGAACCTAAAATGCCTAAGCTCAATACTGCAAACCCTGAAGTAATAGACTACTTACTTGAAGTTGCAACGTACTGGATAGAATATGCAGGGATTGATGGTTGGAGACTTGATGTTGCCAATGAAATCGACCACGAGTTTTGGAGAAAGTTCCGTAAAGCTGTGAAGTCTGTAAATCCAGACGCCTATATAGTAGGTGAAATATGGCACAACGCCCAACCATGGGTTCTTGGTGATCAGTTTGACGGGTCCATGAACTATCCATTCACAAGAGCTTGTCTTCAGTATTTTGCATGGAATAGAGGGACACCTGTTGAGTTTGCAGATATGATCAATACAAATATTGTAAGATATTCACATCAGGCCAATATTGCCATGCTTAATCTATTAGACAGTCACGATACACCAAGATTCTTAACAGAGGCAGGTGGTGACATGGTTGCGCTTCTAATGGCAGCTATGTTCCAAATGACATTTGAAGGGGCTCCTAGTGTGTATTATGCAACTGAAATTGGCATGGAAGGCGCTGGTGATCCAGACTGTCGTAGACCTATGAAGTGGGACAGAAACACATGGGATATGAACGTATTTGACTTTTACAAGAAAATCATAAAAATGCGACATGAAAACATTGAACTGCGTCAGGGTGACTTCCAGTTTGTATATCATGAAAATGTTCTAATCTATAAAAAAGTACACAAAGATGCAACAACTCTCATTATGATGAATAGAACAGAAAATGAACATAATGTATCTGTTGCTCTTGAAGCGTTAAAGCTTCGTGATTTAATTGGGGACAGGGCGTATAAGCTTAACAATGGTGTATTAAACTACAAAGTTGATTCAAAATCAATTCATGCTATTAAGCTTGAAAACTAAGAAAAACAGTTAAAAAACTTGTGTGTGAAACGCTTCCATAGCTATGGGAGCGTTTTTTTTATGAGAATCAGATGAAAATTCTCTTAAGAAATCATGAAGTCTATTGAAATCACACCATTTCCCGAGTATTATGATAACACTGTAGGAGGGGAACTATGTGGAAAAAGTATAAACTACTTATGGGAGACTTGAAATTTGGGATGAAAAGATTCCTTGAATTTCAGATGATAACCAAGGCTATATTAACACTACTTATATGGCCTATTATAAATTTAATGATTAATAGTCTATATAGAATCAAAGGTATGGACTACGTAACGAATGGCATGATATCAAAAGTTATATTTTCACCTCAAGGAATGCTTGCCCTAGTGGCGTTATGTATAATTGTACTCTTTGTAATTCTGATAGAACTTGGTGGTTTAATACTAATGAGTTATCAAGTCATTAATAGAGAACCAGCTAGTAGATATTTACCTACACTAAGGCACTGTATTTCAAAGATGCCAAGGTTCTTCGGCTTTGAGGGGTTGCTCCTAGTTTTAGGTGTAGGAATTGCCCTACCTTGGCTTGAAATAGGTGGGTCAACTTCCCTCATTTCGAGCATAAGAATACCAGGGTTTGTTCAGGATGTAATCGATGCAAATTTGTTATATGTATCTATTGAAATAGGCGTTATGCTGGTTTTGTCCTATTTAGCAATACGATTCATATTTGTACTTCATTTTATAATGCTTGAAGATTTGAAATCCAAGCCAGCATTTAGGAAAAGCGCAAAGCTTATAAAGAATCACTACAAACTGTTTTTCAAAGAAGCTTTAGGTATTACACTAATTAATGTTCTAGTACATGTACTCATTATGACCATAATTACTTTACTTCTATTAGCAGTGTTTTCCATACCAGACATACCTGCTGAACTCATTAGTTTTGTACTATATACGCTGATCTTTATTGGCGTTTCAATCTGGTTGGCCATTTCATTTATGATGACCCCCCCCTTGGAACAATCCATTTAACAAGATTCTTTCTTGAAAATAGAGAATTAGACGTTGACCTAATAAACATTCGTCTAACAACAGTACCTAAAAATAGGTTTATTGATAGACTAATTTTCAAACCGCACAATTTGGGTCTGCTTATTATCGCCACAATTATTGCTTCTGGTCTTCTGAGTTATGGATTATTACTTGAGTTTGAGAATCAGAAATATGATGTGAAAATTACCTCCCATAGAGGGAATGTCATGTATGCACCAGAAAATACTATAGCTGCACTAGAAATGGCTGCTAAGAATGGTGCTCATTACGCCGAAATTGATATTCAACAGACTTCTGATGGTGAATTGGTGTTACTACATGATTCATCTCTAAAACGCACCACAGGCGAAAAATCAAATGTTTGGGACCTATCGCTTCGTGAAATAAAAGAGTTAGATGCTGGAAGTCATTTTAGTGATGTTTATGCTGGCGAGAAAATCCCAACACTTTCTGAGGCGATTGAAGCCTCGAAGGGGAAAATTAAACTCAATATAGAAATCAAAATTAATGGACATGAACAAGACATTGTACAAAAAGTTGTAGACGAGATTTACAAACATAACATTCAGTATAGTTGTGTTGTAACGTCCATAGACTATAATACACTTCAGGAAGTTGAGTCTTTAAAACCTGAACTTAAAACAGGATACATTATGTTTGCAGCACTTGGTGACCTTTCAAAATTGAATATTGATTTTTACAGTGTTGAAGAACTTAACGTGAACGATAAGTTTGTAACAAATGCCCACCTTCTGGGTCGAGAAGTACATGTTTGGACTATTAATGAAGCTGATGACATGGCAAGACTCATTAATCTTGGTGTAGATAGTATTATTACGGATGACGAGGTATTGTTAAAAGAAAAGTTAACTGTTAGAAATAACACAACTGATATATTGTTCGTAATCGATAGTTTATTGTAGTCAATTCAAATTATTATATCCTGATATTAGTTATATCAACGCATATATGGCTTTTTGCCTTGACATTGACTGTGGTAAGAATTATCATATATTTATAATAGACTTAAATCGTATGTAATAGAGGTGTACTTATGAGAATAACTCAAGAAGCGGATTACGCAATGCGCATAGTGCTTGCACTGGCTCGTAGAGGAGAAGGTGTACGTCTGGATGCAAAATCGATTGCGACAGAAGAAAACGTACCACAAAGATTCGCACTTAAGATACTTAGAAAATTGACAAAAGCTGATGTGGTTAAATCTTTTAGAGGTGTTCAAGGCGGTTATGCAATTAGTCGTGAACCAAAAGATATTAATATGCTTGATGTAATTGTTGCAATTGACGGTCCAGTTTATATTAATCGTTGTCTCGAGACACCTGAGTCGTGTAACTTAGATAGATCAGAACATTGTGCTATCAATCATGAGCTAGGCCGACTTCAATGTATGATTAATGATGAAATGGAAAAAGTCGATTTTGATACGCTTCTTAAATCTAGCGACAATTTAACTCAAATTCAGCACAAGTAGTGTAAATTCAAGCATCGGTAATCAATACCGATGCTTTTGTTTTTTGATGAATTCCCGTACTTTGAGAGGATGTGAAAAGATGCAGCTCAGAAAGTTTGGAAAGACAGAAGAATCGGTATCCTTGTTAGGTTTTGGATGTATGCGGTTACCACAACTAGATGATAATACTAAGAACATAGATGAACAGAAGGCTATTCAACTTATTCGAGAAGGAATAGACTCTGGAATCAATTACATAGATACAGCATGGGGCTACCATGGTGAAATGAGTGAACCACTTGTGGGTAAGGCCCTACAAGATGGTTACAGGGAAAAAGTTCATTTGGCTACAAAGCTTCCAAGTTGGTTAATTGAAAAAACTGAAGACATGGACTACTACTTAAATAAGCAGCTTGAGAAACTTCAAACTGATCAAATTGATTTCTACTTGGTTCATACACTCAACGCACGGTTCTGGGAAAACTTAAATAACCTTGGGCTATTTGAGTTTCTTGAAAAAGCGAAGGCTGATGGACGCATAAAGCATGTTGGGTTTTCATTCCACGATAAACTTCCTTTGTTTAAGGAAATTGTTGACGCATACGACTGGTCATTCTGTCAGATTCAGTTAAACTTTATGGACACTGAATACCAAGCAGGGCTTGAAGGTCTTAATTATGCTGCACAACGTGGTCTTGGTATTGTTGTTATGGAACCACTAAGAGGTGGGAATCTTGTCAATAATATTCCCGAAGATATTATGAATGTATGGACATCTTCAAAATGGTCTGATAGAAAGCCTGCTGACTGGGCATTCCGATATTTAATGAACATGCCTGAAGTGCATGTGGTTTTAAGTGGAATGGGAAAACCATTCGAACTTAGAGAAAATATTGAAACTGCCAAGGCATCTGAACCAGATCATCTTTCGGTTGAAGAGTTAGACACAATCAAGACTGTTTCAGATATTTATAAAAGTCGAATTCAGGTGAACTGTACTCAGTGTGCGTATTGTATGCCTTGTCCATTTGGCGTTCAAATACCTAGGGTGTTTGGAATCTTTAATGGTGCGTATATATTTAATGACATTGAAGGACACAAGAAACTTTATCATATGTTTGTTAATCCAGATGGTCACGCGTCTAGATGTACTGCATGTGGAGCTTGTGAAGAAGCCTGTCCTCAACATATACCAATTGTTGACACAATGAAGCGTGTTATGGAAGACTTTGAATAAATAAGTTGATCATTTCATTTTAATGTGTAATGATTATAATATAGAAATAAATATAAATGTAAATACAAACAAGAGGTGATTCAATGAAGCTATTATTTGTACAATATCCTAAATGTGGTACTTGTAAGAAAGCCGCAAATTGGCTGAATATCAATGGAATTGATGTTGACATAAAACACATTGTAGAGGATGCACCTACTTTTGAAGAATTGAAGGCATGGTATGAGCATTCAGGTCTTCCAATCAAGAAATTCTTTAATACAAGTGGAAGATTGTATCGTGAAATGGGTCTTAAAGAAAGAATTAAAGACTCCACTGACGATGAATTACTAGAGCTGCTAGCGTCGGATGGCATGCTGGTTAAAAGACCAATACTCGTTTCAGATGATTTTGTGCTTGTAGGATTCAAAGAATCTGAGTGGCATGACACTTTGAACGGATCAGACTAAATAATGATTATTGAAAGGCACTCCAACACTGTTGGGGTGTTTTTTTTATGTATTAGGAATGGATTATCCCGTCATACATTGAAATGGATACAATGTGAACGATTGGTAAAACGGGGTATACTGAGAAAGAAAGTCATATCAAGTATACAGTGTATTGTTTCGATTGTACTTAATTGCTTTATGAGCAATTTACATATTAGGAGTTGAAATTATGAGTATATCAATTGATAGTTTATCAAAATCAAATATATTGGTTGTAGATGATGTTCAAGAAAATCTAAATGTCTTAACTAGAATACTAAAGTTAAAAGGTTATGGAGTTAGGTCAGTTTTGAGTGGAAAGCAAGCTCTAGAAACTATAAGGCATAACAAACCTGACTTGATATTACTAGATATTACTATGCCTGAAATGACAGGTTTTGAAGTCTGTGAAGTTCTAAAAAATGATATTGAGTATAAAGAGATCCCGATTATATTTGTAAGTGCACTGTATGAAACCTCTGAAAAAGTAAAAGCGTTTTCGCTTGGTGGAGTTGATTATATTACGAAGCCCTTTGAGTTTCAGGAACTGTATATGCGAGTAGAAACACATTTAAAGCTCTACAATCTCATGAATAACCTTCAAGACATTGTGCAAACTCAAGTTGAAGAAATTTCACAGTCTCATGTTAGTACAATTGTTGCCCTTGCAAAGCTAACCCAAGCTAGGGATGATGACACAGGAAAACATATTGAACGAATCAAATCCTACTGCAGTGTAATTGCCACTGAATTAAGCAAACAGAGCAAGTACAAGAGAGTACTTAGTCCATCTCAAATTGATATAATATCTCAAGCAAGTATTCTACATGATATTGGCAAAGTAGGTATTAAAGATCAAATACTGCTAAAACCAGGTAAATTGTCGAGTGACGAGTTTGGAGTCATGAAGGAACACACCACAATAGGTGCAGACACTCTAGAAGTTGTAAGGCATTTTGATAAAGGAAATTCATTTGTAAAAATAGGGATAGATGTTGCAAAGTATCACCACGAAAGATGGGATGGAACGGGATACCCAGAAGGGTTAAAGGATACAGAAATTCCATTAGCGGCCAGAATTATGGCTATTGCAGATGTTTATGATGCACTCAAATCTGAAAGGTGTTACAAACCAGAGTATACCCATGAAAAATCATGCGAGATAATAAAGGAAGGATCAGGAACACAATTTGATCCAGACGTTGTAGAGGCATTCCTCAAGGTTCATGAAAACATGTATAGAATCTGGGAAGAGTTGTCCAAGTAAAAGTTAGACTTTATGAGCAGAAAATTATACTAAG
>JDSF01000488.1_pt1 | contig 12498 bp, 14 predicted proteins | sample 199441 | NCBI WGS metagenome assembly JDSF01 (sample SAMN02592751, study PRJNA231836) | bioreactor metagenome | isolation source: continuous culture bioreactor denitrification-DNRA | place: Germany: Bremen
TCATACGACTTGCCAATACTATTCACTACCACTAGACATTTTATCAATTTTGGTAGTGTACGATTAAGTTCGCAATTTGCTTAAGGATTTGAAAAAGGTCACTGGGTGCCCCATACTGTTAGTTAACAGACGAACAGGAGGAGTTAGCCCAATGACCAAGACCAAGGATACCATGTTTTAGAAAAGGAAACTAAAGGAGGTCTATTGTGCAGAGGACAATTACGCAAGGTGGGCAAAGAGAGCAATGGGAAACTAGTGTTTCAGTTTGAAGAAACCTACAAAAGACACTTTGATACTCTGTTGATTTTACAACCAATAAAGGCATCCAAAGAGGCTTGGTATGGTTATGATACGGAAAGAATCTTATCAGTCTCCCACTAATTGCTGCATTTCATCCCAAACTCCATCAAGGCCAACGATGATTTTTTTTGTATAAGCTGTATTTTCTATCATAGATATCCTTGAGATCTAGAACTGGCATGACTCGTTCAGATATCTTGCACATTTTGTCAACTGCTTCGTTAAGCGAAATATAGTCCCCTACGGCTGCAGCAACTGCAATTGCACACCCAAGTGCCCTGTTTCATTTGCTTTTACAGTCTCAACCGGAAGCTGCATCACATCTGCAAATATTTGCGTCCACTGCCTGCTATGAGCCGCTCCACCTGCAAGTCTTATTGCTTTTACATCTGAGGTCCTGCTCTTCATAAGTCTCTCTGTATGCATTCTATGACAGAAGCAAATACCCTCAAACACGCTACGGAGAAGATGCTTGCGTGAGTGGTTCATGGTAATGCCAATGAAGGACCCCTTGGCATTCGGATGAACATTGCTGGCCATAAGGAATGGAAGAAAGATAGGTACAAACACATTAGGTCCAATCTCATCTATCCATCCATCAAGTTCAGCATAGATATTGCCGCCCATCGTTTCCAATCCTTTCTTGAACTCTGGGAGCATCTGATTGATATACCATGCGTTGTTTCCAGCGGATGTAGGACTTGACTCTTCAATTAGATAATATTCGGGAAGTGCAAACAGAGAATTCATTGCAACAGAACCATCCATCACCGGTTCTTTCCTGATATACTCGTTGATTGACCAAGTGCCTGCTATCATACACAGATTGTCTTCATCAGTAATACCCGTACCAAGCGCACAGGCATCAATATCAAACATGCCACCGATTACTGGAGTCCCTGCATTAAGGCCGCATTTTTTTTCAGCCGACTCTTCTGTCACAAACCCGGCAATTTCAGTCGCAGCGCAAAGCGGGGGCAAGGCATCTCTTATCTCACTGATCCCAAAGAGCTTGAGCAGCTCATCATCATAGCTGCGGGTGTGGAGGTTAAGAAAATTTGCTCCTGAATAGTCCGTATACTCCGCCTTTGCCTCACCGGTAAGCCGAAACCTCACATAATCCTTGCATTCAAAGACATACTTAATGTTTGCATACGATTTCGGCTCGTTATCTCTCAACCATGCTAAAAGAGATACCGGCTGACAAGCCATAATATGTTGACAAGATATTTCAAACCTTCTTCTCTGTTCCGTCTTTTACCCACTTTACCGGATACTCATAAGCCCTGTTGTCTGTCGAGATGATTCCATATCTTACAGGTCGATTGTCCTTTCCCCAAAGATACAGACCTTTCCCGTGTCCACAGATTCCTACTCCGGTAACATCATCGGGAGAAATGCCTGTAGCATCCAGGACTCCTTTAATGACTGCACAATTTGCATCCCACATTTCTTCCATGTCGCGCTCTGTGTAGCCAGGTTGAAGCGCAATCATGGCAGTATCTTTACTGCATATTCCTACTTCATTTCCCTCTGCATCAAAAAAAGCGCCGCTTTTGTAGTTGTTCCACCATTATCAAGCCCAAGATAATACTTCATAGAATCTCCCTTACTTTGTCTCAAACTCAAAACAGGAAAGTCCTTCAGTCCCCTTTCTAAACTGTTCTTCTATCCACTTACGTGAACGCAGTACCTCACTCTCTGGAAACATATCACTATCATGCCACATTTCCATCATATAAGGGCCGGTATATTTTAGTCTTTCTAGTTGCTCAAAACGTTTTGGAAAATCCACGCACCCCGATCCGAATGGTACACCTTTAAATTTACCTGGAAATGCATCTGTAACAGATAGTGTATCTTTCAGATGTACTGCTACAATACTTGCTATTCCCTGTTCGAATTCAAAATCTACATCGTTTTCCGGCCATGCCGATATATTCCCTATATCAGGATACACCTTATACCATGGTGATTGTATCATCGCCTCATAGGACATGTGTTTTGAAATGGAATTGAGAAAAGGCGTATCCATTATCTCCATCGCAAGCATAATTTGCTTCTGTTCAGCAACCTTTGCAGACCAGGCCATTGCCTCACGAAAATACTTCACAGACTCTGGATTGGAGGGCTCATAATACACATCATATCCTGCAAGCTGTATGACGCGTATTCCTGCGTAATAGCAGAAATCTACGGCTTTTTTCAAAATCATGTGAGCTTTTTTTCACGAACTGAAGAATCTTTGGAACCGAATGGGAACCTACGATGAACTGAAAGACACATTGACTGGCAAATCATGCCTGATTCCAATGCTGCATGTCTGAACGCATCAATTTCTGTCAGGCTCCAGTCCAGTCTGGAAAGTCTCTGATCAGTCTCGTCTATACTGATTTCAACATAATCAAAGCCAAGTTCTTTTGCTTTTCCAAATCTTGTACGCCAGTCGAACTTTGGGTCTAGGGCTTTTTTCATACAGTCCGAGCAAATGATTCCCTAACACTATGTACTCCTCATTGGTTGTATGGATATGATTCTTGTAAGAACCTACATTCCCACAAACAAGCAATTAAAATTGCCATATATCTTTCTGACAACAATAAACATTCCTGCCGTGCATGCAACCTCATCGCACATTCTCCAGAGAATCTTGTTCCATTGCACAATGCCTATAGGATTCGCTACTGCATTATATCAGCCCCCCTGCTTGTACAACTAAACCGCTAAACACTCCACTTCATCCTTGATTCTTCCAAATAAACGACAGCAATGAAGGCAGACCTTCTACAGGAGCAAGCAACCATCATCTGACAGAATACTTCTTGTTCTGTAAAATGCATGAGCCTTTGAACAGACCATGCAAGAATATCCTTTTCTAACACAGTACACCAATCGGCCTATCATGGTACGAAAATGCTGAACATCAACAATTCCAAACCAATTAGAATATTCCAGGTATGTGTTTGATACCTTTATCTATCTCTCACCAACTCCAGAACTATGACAATAATATTCCATAAAGAACCGAGAACCTGCCAACCAAGTAACATCAACAAGGCAACAGATACAATCTTAGCTATCATTTCCATATAGAATACCCCCCTTACGGTTTTTCTCTGATCCGTTCACCTGTCTCTATGTCAAACAAATGGGTTTTTTCTCCGCGGACCATCAGTCGCACTACATCACCGCTCTTATAGCGCTTCTCATCCTCTGTGATAAGCATAAGAACCATGTTCCCAACATGGATGCCTATACGCCTCTCATCTCCAAGATTCTCAAAAGTTGCTATCTTCTCTGGAGTACCTTCAGATTCCTCTCCACCGATCAGAACATCCATGGGACGTACGCCAACCTTACAGCGAAACCCGTCATGTATAACACTGTAGTATCGTTTAGGAACAGTAATCTCAAGATTACTGCCTTCAAACGAGAAGAAAAAAGGTGCCATTTTTATTGATGATCTTTGTTTCAGTAATATTCATGGGAGGTTCTCCAATGAATGATGCAACAAACTCATTGGCAGGATCATCATACACCTCAGTAGGAGTTCCAAACTGTTGCAACACACCAAAATTCATTATGGCTATCTTGTCTGCCAAAGACATTGCTTCCAACTGATCGTGTGTTACGTACATTGTAGTACATTTAATCTTATTGATAAGACGCTTGATTTCGATACGCATTGCCTGGCGGGCTTTTCCATCAAGATGGGAAAGAGGCTCATCCATAAGAAGAAGCTCCGGCTCCCTGATGATTGCACGAGCAATGTTCACGCGTTGTTTCTGTCCACCTGATAGCTTGACAGGCATCTTCTCAAGAATGTCATCAATTTGCATCAATGGTGCAATCTCTCGAACTCTTCTTTCGATCGCAACAGAGGCAATACCCTTTGCCCTAAGATTGAAAGCAACATTTCCGTACACATTCAATGGTGGATACATTGCATAGTCTTCAAAAGCAAGCCCAATCTTACGATCTTTTGGGTTAACGTTGTTCACAAGATGATCACCAATATAGATATTTCCCTTGGTAATCTCTTCAAGTCCTGCAATCATACGCAGTGTGGTTGTTTTTCCGCAACCAGAAGGACCAAGAAGAGCTACAAACTCTCCCTGCTCGCATCTGAGACTTAAATCATTTACTGCATAATCATTTTTAATTTTCTTTTTTCTTGCCGGAATTATCATAACGTTTGTAAAGATTCTCCAATGTCAGACCAGCCATTATGTAACCTCCTGTGTAGTTGCAAAAGCTTTCACAGCCTCTTCATCATATCTGACGATGTAATCCTTTGATTCACTGTCGAACAGAATGGTCTTATCAAATTCAGGACAGATATAGATGTCGCTGTCTATCTGAACACGTAGGCCATTAGGAGCAATCATGCGGAGCTGATAATCTCCACAATCAGCTATAATCACCGACTTATTCCCAATACTCTCATAGCTGTAAACTGTCGCCTTGAAGTACCCCTCTGTCTTCTCAAAGGCGTAGTGTACATGCTGGGGACGAATACCTATATCGACAGAACCAAGATTCAATTCTTGTATCTTTGCGAATACACCTTTATCCCTAGGCAGATCGATACTGACTTCTTTTCTTTCTATATGGAAGGAAAGTTCGTATTTTGCACCATTTTTTTTCTTAACGTTTGTGGGAATGATATTGATCTGAGGATCCCCCCCCATCAGCGATGCCACAAATTCATTGGTTGGCATATAGTAGATCTCATCCCCCCCCGAACCAACCTGAATAATCTTCCCCTTGTCAATAATGGCTATCCTGTCTCCCAATGACATTGCTTCCATAAAGTCATGGGTAACATAGATACAAGTTGATCCAAGGTTTGCCTGCATTTCCTTTAGCTCTGTACGCATAGAGTGCCTGAGTTTAGCGTCTAGGTGAGCTAAAGGCTCGTCCATGATAAAAACGTTAGGGTCTCGAACAAGCGCTCGGCCCATGGCTACTCGCTGTTTCTGACCGTTGGACAATTGACTTGGAAAACGCTCAAGCAGACTTTCCATCTTCATCATTCTCGCTGCTTCATTGACTTTTACCCTGATGGTCTGCTCATCTGTTTTGTACAGTTTGCTTCTCAAAGCAGAAGCCATATTGTCGTACACTGTCATATTGGGGTACAGCGCATAATTCTCAAATACCATGGCAACATTGCGGTGAGCTGGTTCTATGAGATTCATGACCTTGTCGTCAAAGGACACCGTTCCTTCTTCGGGCATCATAATACCCGCCACACAATTGAGTATGGTTGTCTTTCCTGCACCTGCCGGGCCAAATAAGACAAAAAACTCATTGTCATGTATTTCAAAGGAAACTCCGTCAAGTGCAGTAACCTTTCCAAATGTTTTCCTAATGTTTTCCAACTTTATTCTAGCCATATCAAACCTTATCCTTTGACTGCTCCAAAACTGAGTCCACGTACAAGATGCTTCTGGATACTGAGGGCGAAAACTATCGCAGGAATTGCTGAAACAGTAGCAGCAACAGCAAGCTGTCCATAGCGGGCACTGTCAGTTCCTAGATATTTCGTTACTGCTACAGTAATAGGATATACCTTGTTGCTTGCCAGAATTAGGGGGAATGTAAATGAGTTCCATGCAAAAATGAATGCCAGTAATGCAGAGGATACCAGCCCCGGTTTAATAAGTGGTAAAAGCATTTTGAAGAATATCTGATACCAACTATAGCCATCAACTTGTGCAGCATATTCTATCTCTACTGAGATATCCTCGAAATACCCTCTTACAACCCAGATCAGCAGAGGAAGCGATATGAGCTGATACACCCAAATTAGACCTAAATAACTGTCATATAGGCCTAGCTTTTGATAAATCATGAATAAAGGAAGCACAACCAGAATCTCCGGTGCAAACTTAAAAGAAAGAATCTGGAAGGCAAGCTCTTCCTTTCTGGGAAAATTGTATCTTGCTAGAGCGTATGCTGCAGGAACACCAGCAACCACAGAGACAACTACTGCCCCGCCAGATACCAATAAACTGTCAATGATATATCTTGCGTAATCTGAACGTAGCAGCACTTCCTTATAATTCTCCAAAGTAGGATTAAAAACAAATGTGGTAGTAAAAAACCTCTGTGTCTGCTTTAAAGGAAATTAAGACCATCCACAGTAGAGGGAAAAGAGCAAATACTGCATAAATAATCAAAAGAAAATTCATAATAATGGTTAGTAGGTGAGATTTGCCTGTTTTCATATAAACCTTCCTTATTCTTCCAGACCGGAAGCTTGCTTTTGCGCAGCACGTTGGAGCTTTACAATTCGTTTGGCTGTCACAAGAATAATGAGCCAAAGAACCAAGATAAAAGGAATAGCTCCCCAAATTTCTGAAATTTAAAACCCTTCTGGTATGCTGTAAGTGAAAGTGACATGAGCGTATCGCCCGGACCACCTTTTGTAAGTGCAAATATAACAGCATATTCTTGAAATGCAGCCATCAATCTAAACAGAAGCGCTATATAAAGACTTGGCTTAAGCATTGGGAGTGTTAGGTTCTTGAAATTGAACCAAGCACTTCCCCCATCAATATTGGCTGATTCAAAAGGTGACTTAGGAAGTGATTGAAGCCCAGCCAGTACGAGAAGAATGATAAATGAGGTATTAATCCATACGTCAATCATGATTACGGTCATCAATGCAGTATTTGGTGAGGAAGCCCAAGGGAAATTATAGATTTTGAATATATTGAATAATTTTTCTACAATTCCTACTGAACTGTTCAGCATGAGCTGCCAAACTATGGTAGCAGTGACAGGTGCAACCATGAGAGGGAATACCAAGAGCACTCGTAATATTTTTGATAGCCTGTTGTTCAGGCTATTGAGAAGAATTGCAACTCCAAGACCCAGAGCAAGTTCTATCCCTGTTGAAATTATTCCGTACAACAATGTCACTGTCAGTGCATTCCAGAAATCACTGGACATCAACATACTCACCCAGTTATCCAGACCAATAAATTTATGCGTCGGCATTCTGAATGAATAGTTTGTAAGTGAATACCAAATAGCCATTACAAAGGGAATTATGATGCCTATTGTAATAATCAACGAAGGAGCAATAATCAGATACGGCCTTACACGCGTCTTTAACGGAACCCTGTTCAAATCAGATCTCTTAATGTCCAGGTTATCTTTTGACATAAACGGTACCTCTTGCAACATATGTAAAAGCACGGAGATGAGTACTATCTTTTCTCCGTGCTTGCGAACTAATTAGAAACCCAAATCACTCTACATCAAGATCAGCAACAATGCTATCCATCTTCAATTTCAGCTGGTCCATAGCAACCTGAACTGAGGGGTACTTGTTTGTGGTAACAAGTTCCTGAAGAGTCTTTGCCCATTCAGTTGTTGTCTCTGTGAAATAAGGCTGCGCAGTGAAGAAAATGCTTGCATTCTTTGATACTGTGCTGAATGCATCGTAGTAACCTTCAGCGTCAGCAACTGAATTCCTGTATTCAGTACTGTTAAGAACTGATGTACGAGGAGTATCGGTACAAGCTCCATCCGTTCCTGACCAAAGCATGAACTCTGGGCTTGTGAAGTACTGCATGAAGTACCAAGCAGCTCCCTTCTTTGCTGAATCAGCGTTCATAGCCATCGACCATACCCAAAGGTTGGACTTCATGTCAGCTTCAGTTTTACCTGCTGATGCTGGATAAGGAATCATTCCAAATGCAAGGTTTCCTGCCTCAGCAGAAGCACCTGCAACGTTCTGGGTGTATCCGCCTCTATCAGCATCCCACATCATTGCAGCTTTGCCTGCACCAAGATCTGCACCACACATTTCCCAACCATAGGTTGCCCACTGTGGAGCTCCACCATTCTTTACAAGGTCTACCCAGTATTCTGTCATTGCAACAGCTTCAGGAGAATTTACACGGCTCTTGAGCTTTCCATTTACAACTTCAAAATCCTTTGCACCCCATGTTGAATAGAGCGACATGTAAGCGGGATGGATTGTTCCCCAGTCAGCTGTACCACGAACTGCGATACCATATGATCCACTTCCGTCAAAGCCCTTGAGAGCCTTCGCAACCTTAAGCAGCTCTTCAGCTGTCTTTGGAGCGGCAAGATTATTCTCTGCAAGGATTCTCTTGTTATAGGTAAGAATATTTACTTCCCAACCCATTGGAAGTGCCCACTGTGAACCTACTCCCACTGGATGGCCTGCCTTGAGGTCCCATTTAAGAGCGTTGATAACTGCAGGGATGAAGTCCCCATAGTTCCAAGATTTGCCAGTCAGAGCTGCATTGCCGATATAAGGCTCAAGTGCCTCAAGATTGCCGGCAGTTGCATACTCCCATGACTGATATGCACCGGTCATGAATACGTCGATTGAACCTGAACCGCTGCTCAGCTCAACATTGAGTTTCTCAAAGTAGTTTGACTCAGGCATACTTGAATAGTTTACCTTGATTCCTGTCTGCTTTGTGAAATCTGCAAGCTTGGCTTCTACTGCATCAGCATAGGTGTGATCACTGAAAAGAACGGTAATCTCTGTTCCGTCATAATTCTTCCAATCAAAATCACCTTTTACTGCAGTAGGATCAAAATCTGCGCCTGCTGTTTCTTTTGATCCTTGTGCAAAGACACCTGTCATCAAAACAACAAGAATCATGAGAACTGTTAAAATTTTCTTCATTCTCTTTCCTCCTTAAAATCTATATCCCTCAAATGAAGGACAATACCAAACAAATAGTCCCGGTAAACGGATTTCCTCCCCCGCTTAATCAGAACTTGATGACAACTTTCATGTCACCATTAACCCCACTAGCAAGTTCAAAGCCCTTCTTCCAATCTTCCAAAGATACAGTAGAGGTGACCACACCATCGGTTTTCAAGTTTCCCTTACTCATATTTTCTATGACAAACGGATAAGCATACGGACTAAGATGAGCCCCTCTTATGTCGAGTTCTTTACGGTCGCCAATAATTGACCAATCAACTGTTGTTTCCTTCGAGAAAACTGAGAACTCTACAAAAGTACCAAGCTTTCTTATAATTGTAAGGCCCTGAATTACACTTGCCGGATTACCGGTGGCTTCAATGTAGATATCACAACCATAACCATCGGTAAGGGCCTTGATTTCTTTGTCGATATCACACTCACCTGGGTTGAAGACTAGGTCAGCACCGAATTCCTTGGCCTTTTCCAAACGATTCTGCTGCATATCGAGAACAATCAGAAGCTTGGGATTTTTTCATTCTTGCATACGTAATCATTCCAAGTCCGAGTGTGCCTGCTCCGGAAATGACTACCACATCTTCATTTGTCATACAGGCTCTATCGACAGCATGTTTGGAACAGCCATAAGGCTCTATAAGCACAGCCTGCTCCATTGGCATATCAAGAGGGACTTTGGTGATAACAGCATTCTTTGGATACCTCACATATTCAGCCATACCGCCGTTCGTATAGTACATGAAGCCAAACATATCATGAGGCTGACACATCCAGTAATGACCATCTTTACAGAAACGACATTTCCCGCACGGAACTATCTGATCAGCAGAAACTCGCTCGCCAAGCTCGTATCCAGTTACATTCTCACCAATCTGAACAATTTTCCCATAAAACTCGTGCCCAGGAATAAAGGGTGGTTTTACCCATGACGGCTGAACCTCATCTCCCCAGAACATAGCTGCACCATGGCTGCACTTAAGATCTCCGGCACAGATGCCGCAGGCTTCTGTCTTAATTATTATATCATCCGGCCCACACTCAGGCGTTGGGTACTCCGGTTCAAAACGATAATCATCTTTGCTGTAAGCTACCAATGCCTTCATTGTTTTGGGTATGCTCCCTTTAGCTACCATTGCCATATTACATACTCCTCTAGGACTTTTAGAAAGTCCCTTTATATATATGCTTAATGATAGGTCCATAAAATTGATTTGTCAAATATATTTTTTTTGCTGTAAAAAAAAGCCTAGATCTAATATTCTAGTATAGAATAGAGAACAAATTAAATATTTTTTTTGTATGTTTCTGATTGACTTTCTACAAGTTATATAATACTTTTTTTTCTTAAAGTATCCTCCAGGAAAACAATTTTGAGCAAGGCATCGATAGAATTAAAACAAGCAAACAGAAAAAAGATATATCTTGAAATCCATAAGAATAAGGAAGCATCAAAGAATTCACTCCAAACAAACCTGAATTTGAGCATTCCTACAATTACTCAGAATCTAAAAGATCTAGAGAATGCAGGTTTGATTATCCAAGCAGGGCGCTTCAACTCTACAGGAGGCAGACCTGCAACAGCATACAAATGCAATGAAAAAAAAGCTTGTGTTACCATTGGGATAGATCTTCAGCCGAACAATATTGAAATAGCTGCAATAGATATATATGGAAGAATTATCAAAAAAAGAATTCTTTGTATATCACATTCACTAATTCAGATTCATATTTCAAATCTTTTGGTGATTTTGTTAATGGCTTTCTTTCAAGAACCAGGGAATACTATTCTACGGTACTTGGGATAGGAGTTGCAGTCCCAGGCATAATTGCACCGGATGGAAACCATATGCTCTATTCCAAAGTTCTAAAGACCTCTGATTTTACCCTTTCGGACCTAGCTAAATATATTGATTGTCTTCCCTGCTATTTTTATCACAACGCAGAATCCGGTGCCTTTGCTGAAATCTGGCATGGTAAAATAACAGGTTCAACTCTAATGCTCATTCTGGATAATCGCCTATGCAATGCATTGATATTGAATGGAGAGGTATTCCAAGGAGGTCTGAGCAGCGGAACAATTGAACATATGCTTCTCCATACCAACGGAGAAACCTGCTACTGTGGAAAGAAAGGATGTGTTGATGCGTATTGTTCTGTGTCAGGACTACTCAGGATGATGAAGCAGGACAATCTTGATGAATTCTTTATTGACCTGAGAAGCGGGAATAGCGAGTCTGAAAGGATATGGAATAACTATCTTGAAGAACTTGCTCTAACCATTGACAACTGTAGAATGATCATAGCCTGTGATGTGATTCTCTCTGGTACGCTCCAGAGATACTTAATAGATAAAGACTTGGAAAAACTAAAATCGCTTATTATTAGCAAAACAACTTTTAAAAGTGCAGATTTCAACATAACCAATGGGGTTTGTGGACGCAATGCAATAGTAATCGGAGCAACCATACCACTTATACAAAATTTCATAGATTCAATTTAACGGTTTTCGACTCATTACATATCAAGTATACAACTGCAGATTCTCAGTATCGCTGTAAGAGAGAAGGTGTATAGAATACACATTGTCATGGGAAGAGGCTATCTGGGTCAAATGACTAAAGCATTGACCACTACCAACAACATTTCAGCCTTGCATCGATCCTTCTCACCTGAAGAGGCGTTCAGGTTGTCGTAGAAATTGGAGCTGCATTGTACCCCCAGACACGAAAGCTGGGTAACAGTCAAACCAACAACGTATTGATGTGGAGGTTCATGCACCGATAGGCTCGTATCCGGAGGTGCAAGATGGAAACCAACAAGAATACCGAACAATACAAGGTTGAAATCAACAGCTCCGTCAAGTGAGGTCGAGGAAGACCAAGGAAACGGTTTGACCCAGTTCCCTGGAATGGAACCATACATTCCACTCGTTGAACGAGAGGTAGATTGTCTTCTTGCTGCGTTTATTCGTCTTGATGAAATCCGCTGTCTTCACCGCTGTCTCGATAAAATCGCTCATGCAGAGAATGCCCCGGAGGGAGGCTTCCAATTGATTGCTACCATCCCCCTACAAAAGGAGCGTATTAATGACTCGAATTCTGCTGGTTGATGACCAGCCTCTATTTGTCCAGAGCTTGAGGATGAGCTTGGAAAGTTATGTGGATGATTTCCAGGTAATCGGAATTGCGAAGAATGGTTATTGCGCCATCGAGATGGCCTTGGATGAAGTACCCGATGTCATCCTGATGGATGTCCATCTTCCTGATATCAATGGGGTGGAAGCCACCCGGGAGATCCTCAAGCAAAACCCTTCGATCAAAGTGGTGATGCTCTCCACCTATGATGAGGATGAGTATGTGAGGGAAGCACTGCGAATTGGGTCAGCGGGGTATCTCTTGAAGGATATCTCCCCTACTGAATTGATTGCCGCCATCAGGGCGTTGCAATCAGGACTGGTACAGATTTCCCCAAAGATC
>JDSF01000489.1_pt1 | contig 12478 bp, 20 predicted proteins | sample 199441 | NCBI WGS metagenome assembly JDSF01 (sample SAMN02592751, study PRJNA231836) | bioreactor metagenome | isolation source: continuous culture bioreactor denitrification-DNRA | place: Germany: Bremen
GCTTTCAACCGGTATTTCCGGTTTAAAACATAGATAGAGAAGAGGACGCAAAAGCGTCCTTTTCTCGTATTCAGAGGGTAAGTATCTAATTACCTAAAAACTAGTAATAGACTAGGATATACACAGGAATCTGTGCTCCTGCTCTTGCCAGTACCCTCCTTTTTTTTACTATGATGGTACCAATTCATTTGAGAAAATGAATATTGAGGGTATAAGTATGCAAATAAAGTTACATGATCTAAAGCGAACGTATGGAGATTTGCATGCGGTCAATGGAATAAGCCTGGAGATACCTTCGAACACCATTTACGGGATTATCGGAAAGAGTGGTGCAGGTAAGTCGACATTGGTTCGTCTTATCAGTTTGCTCGAACGCCCTGATGAAGGGGAAGTTTATTTTGATGACGTGCGGGTCGACAATCTCCAAAAGCAATCACTCATAGAGAGAAGAAGAAGAGTTGGAATGATTTTCCAGAACTTTAATCTCTTTTCCAGTAGAAATGCTGAACAGAATATTGCGTACCCATTGGAGATAACCGGCACCCCTAAGAACGAGATCGAAAGTCGTGTAAAGACACTGCTCTCTCTTGTAGGTCTGGATGGAAGGGGAAAGGCCCCGATCAGTACACTCAGTGGTGGACAAAAACAACGTGTAGCAATTGCCCGTGCCTTGGCTTGTAATCCGGATATTCTTTTCTGTGATGAAGCTACCAGTGCGCTCGATCCACAAACAACCCATTCAATTCTCGCTTTACTGAAGGAAATTCAGAGGAAAATGAGCCTTACTGTTGTTATGATCACCCACCAGATGGAAGTGGTTCGTGATGCGTGCGATCAGGTGGCTGTTTTGAATGATGGAGTGGTCGTTGAACAGGGGTTGGTTACTGATATCTTTGCCAATCCTAGCAGTGAAGTTACCAAGGATTTCCTTTCCCACTTGGTGGGGGGGTGGATGAAGCGGCTGAAGAACCAAATAAGATGGTGCAATGGTCAAAGAAAAGTGGTGCATATACCTTGCGCTTTAGAGGAGGAACCACTGACCAACCGATTCTCAGTAAGATAAGTCGGCAACTTGGAGTGGATTTCAATATCAGAGCAGGCGGTGTACAAAAAAAAGTCGGTGATATAGAGATTGGGACAATGATAGTGGATATCAGTGGTGATGAACCAACCCGTAAAAAAAAGCCATCGAATCGCTCTCTCAGATGGGTGTAGTCGTTGAAGAGGAGGAGAGTGTATGAGCAAGCTTTGGATACTGGTTTTTGGAGCGACCATGGAAACGCTGAGCATGGTCTTTTTCTCCACACTTTTTTCCCTTATTCTTGGACTACCTCTTGGGATTCTCCTTTCTGCAACATCCCCTGAGGATCAAGGGGGTATCATCCCTCACCCTGTGTTGAATAACGTGTTGGGAAGGATTGTGAATGTGCTTCGCTCTTTCCCTTTCATTATACTTATGATACTTCTGTTTCCCTTGTCGAGGTTGTTGATCGGTACCAGCATTGGTACAACGGCAACAATTGTCCCGCTGTCTATAGCAGCAGCGCCGTTTGTGGCTCGAGTGATTGAGACTGCACTGAAGGAGGTGGATCCGGGGGTCGTTCAGGCCGCCCGTGCTATGGGTTCCACCAATTTTCAGATTGTCCGCAAGGTATTGATTCCTGAGGCCCTACCATCCTTGGTTAGTGGAATTACCCTGACCATCATCAATCTCATCGGGTATTCGGCAATGGCCGGTGCAATCGGAGGGGGGAGGTTTGGGAGACTTGGCAATCAGGTATGGATACCAACGGTTCCGAGGCGACATCATGGTAGTAGCCGTTGTCGTCATCCTGGTCCTCGTTGAGGTGATTCAGGTCATCGGAAACAAAATCAGTGCTAAGTTGCTAGCACGGCGCTGATACCACATACGATTATTATTTATCTCTCATCCAAGAAAGGCGAGAGAAGGAGATGTTGTTCATGAAAAAGATTCTAAGTGTTTCACTTGTGTTGTTGCTTGCCCTTTCATTGTTCGCAGCAGGCACCAAAGAACAGGCCGATTCCAGTACCCTGGTAGTCGGAGCCACCCCAGAACCCCATGCTGCTTTCCTCGAGTTGGTGGTTGAGGATCTTGCCCAGCAGGGAATTACCTTGAAGATTCAGGAGTTCACTGACTATGTAACTCCTAATGAGGCTCTGGAAAGCGGTGAGCTGGATGCAAACTTCTTCCAGCACATCCCATATCTTGAGTCCTTCAACAAGGAGAAAGGATATCACCTGGCTAATGCTGGAGGAATCCATGTCGAGCCTTTTGCCTTGTACTCAGAGCAGTATGATTCAATTGCTGACCTCCCTGAAGGTGCTACAATTGCAATTCCAAACGATCCTACCAACGAAGGTAGAGCGTTGTTGTTGCTCCAGAGTGCCGGTTTGTTGACCCTTGATGCAAATGCAGGTCTTGAAGCAACACCTTTGGATATTGCATCCAACCCAAAGGGTTTCTCTTTCCGCGAGATTGAGGCTGCAAGTCTTCCTCGTGTTCTTTCTGATGTTGATGCTGCCATCATCAATGGCAACTACGCCATCCCTGCAGGTTTGATTGCAACCCAGGATGGACTGCTTGTCGAAGGTGCCGATAGCCCCTATGTGAATGTCGTTGCTGTCAAGCAAGGTCGTGAGAATGACAAGGCTATTGTTGCATTGGTAGATGCACTCCGCAGTGAGAAGATTACCTCCTATGTTGCTGAGCGCTATCCTAATGGTGAAGTAGTTCTTGTAACTGAGTAACTGTATTGTATTTAGCCACGCCTCCTTGCAGTAATGCTTGGAGGCATTTTTTTTGTATAGATATACAAAAAATAGAGAAATAATGAATAATAATACAGTAAAACTTGACATATATTGTATAAATATGTACGATTCCTACCATAGGAACGGAGGCTGAACATGATATCGATGAAAGGACGCAGTTTTTTTGACCCTCAAGGACTACACAGGACAGGAGGTTCTGGATCTTCTCCAGCTCTCAGCTGATCTAAAGGCAAAAAAAGCAAGGGAAGCACCATTCGGATGTGTTGAAGGGAAAGCTACTTGCAGGAAAGAACATTGTTCTGATCTTTGATAAGAGTTCGACTCGTACCCGTTGCTCGTTTGAGGTAGCCGCCTTTGATGAAGGGGCTTGTGTTACCTTTCTAACCAACAGCCAAATGGGGAAAAAGGAATCCATCGAGGATACTGCCAAGGTTCTGGGAGAATGTACGATGGTATTCAATATCGGGGGGGGTTCTCTCCTGAGGTAATCAGGGACATTGCCCGCTACAGCAACGTTCCAGTATGGAATGGGTTGACTGATGATGATCATCCTACAGGTGCTGGCGGACATCCTGACGGCTATGGAGCACACCAAGAAGGCTCCCAAAGACCTGAAATTCGCCTACATCGGGGATGGCAGGAATAATGTCTCCAATGCTTGATGATCGGAGCGGCGAAGTTGGGCATGGAATACAGGATCGCTGCACCAAAAGAACTTTTCCCTTCCCAGGAGTTGCTTGACGAGTTGGCGCCCGATGCCAAGGAGAGTGGAGCAAAGTTGTGGGCAACCACTGATCCGCTAGAGGCTGTGCAGGGCGTAGATGTTATTTACACCGATGTGTGGGTCTCCATGGGTGAGGAAGACCAGACAGCAGCTCGGATTGCCCTTCTGAAGGACTACCAGGTAACGATGGATCTTCTTAAGGCATCGGGAAATGATCAGGTGCTGTTTGAGCACTGCCTGCCCTCGTTCCATGATCTCAATACCAGTGTTGCACAGCAGATCCATGAACAGTTCGGACTTACGGAACTGGAAGTAACAGATGAGGTGTTCAGAAGCAAGCATTCTGTTGTGTTTGACGAGGCGGAAAACCGAATGCACACTATCAAGGCTGTTATGGTGGCCACGCTCGCTGATCTTAACTAGCAAGTCTTCATGTATAAACAAATGGCAGTGTTTCCTTTTGGGGGAGACACTGCTTTTCCTTTTTTTTGTATTTCGGGCAAATCTACCCCAATAATGTGGGTCATCATCACCGTAGGTGGGTCAAAATGAAACAAAAAAGTATTGCTTAGGACCATAGAAAAGGGACGAGTTGATCCAAAACTGAAGAGGAGTAAGCTTCTTAGTTGTATTTCAGTTATTCAAGAAAAGTATATAAGTCTTTGTATAAAATATAAATAGAAAAATCCAAAAATTGAGAGAGGTAAATTGGCACGCTTTCTGCAATGTTATAGATGAATCCCGAAAGGGACTGAAGAAGCACATTACAGAACACGGAGGTGTACTATGAAATATGTAACAACTAGAAGAAACTATGATTCACCGGTAGTGTCAGCATTTGACTCTCTCTTCAATGACATGCTTGGAGATTGGGGTATGTATTCCTCAAAGTTTCCGGCTGTAGATATCACCGAGAACGATGATGCCTACATATTGGAAGCGGAACTTCCTGGGTATAAGCAGAAGGAGGTAAAGGTCAATATTGAGAAGCATGTCCTGAAATTGAGTTCTGCTAAGGAGTCCAAGAAGGATGAAAAGGACAAGAGGCACCTTGTCTCTGAACGCTGCTACCAGTGCTTCGAGAGATCATTCTCATTGCCTGAGGATGTTAATGAGGAGAAAATCGCAGGCGAGTTTGCCGATGGTATTCTTACATTGACCCTTCCAAAGAAGGAAGTAGCAAAGCCCAAGGCAATCGAAGTAAAAAATCAAATAAAGGACGGACAACCATCCTGTACATGCAAGGCCCCGCAAGAAGCGGGGCTTCTGCATGCCTACCAGGTGGCGATCAACTGAGTATAAAACTGTTGTGCAAGAGTGATATTCTCTAGGCTGATCCGCTCATCAGGAGCATGCATACGGTCAACTTCGCTGCGCTCCATCCTTGCGGGGGTGAAACGGTAGATATAATCACTTACATCCTGGTATTTTCTTGCATCGGTTGCTCCCATCATGAGGTAGGGAGTCACAATCGACTCAGGAAACGTTTTCTTGATGGTTTCTGAAAGAAATCTGAAAGCATCCCCGTCTGTCTTGCTGATATGGGATGGGGGGGGAGTACAATGCAAAGGCTTTACCATGACAGAATCAGAGGCAATGGTTCTGGTAACCCAGGAAACTATAGATTCCTCTGTATCACCTGGAAGTAAACGGCAGTTTGCAATTGCTGTTGCTTTCTTTGCGATGACATTGCTTTTATCACTCGCAGATATGACTGTGGGAACTATCGTGCTACGGATGGCAGCATTAAGGGTTGCCTGCTTGGAGAATACAAGCTTAAGGAGCCCTGCTGTCAACCAGAGATTGAGAAAGAGCAGGCTGTAGACAAAGGGGCCCTCCTTCCCCAGATTAGTAAGCATTTGTTTCACAGGAGGTGTCAGCCTTGCAGGCATCTGCTTACTGTCCAATTTGCTTATAGCATGGGAGAGAGTTCCCAAAGCAGTAGGGAAGGCTGGTGTGGAGGAGTGCCCGGCAGTTCTCTCAACCGAAAGCTCGAGATCGAGATAGCCTTTCTCTGCTACCCCCCCCACTACCGCAATGCTTTGATCAAAGCCTTTGATGTACTTTTGGCTAACCACACCTCCCTCATCCAATACGAAGCTGAAATGAAGTCCCTCTTTTTGAAAATAGCGAGCAATACGAACAGCTCCTTCTTTGCTGCTGTTACTCTCTTCATCACACCCAAAAGCTACGTACCAAGTATTCTTGGAGTGTTTTTTTTGTTTTAAGCATGTGCTCAAAGGCTGAGAGAATACTGATCACCTGCAATTTGCAGTCAAAGCTACCTCTCCCGTAAAGATATCCATCTTTCACGAATCCCTCGAATGGAGGGTGTGTCCATTCATGCTCGTTTGCTCCCACTACATCCAGATGGGCTGTCAGTAGTGCTGGCTCCCGGCTTTTCTTCTCACCGGCGAAACAGTAAACCAAGTTATAGGGTCCGATTATCTCATCGGTGATTCTGTGTTTGCTGCAAAGGGGGAAAGATTCTTCCAAGAGAGTAATCAAACGGGTGAACTCATCCCAATCTGTTTGGCTGGGTTCTGTATGGGAGACAGTTCTACACGCTATAGCTTTAGCTAGAAGGGTCTCTGCTTCAGAGCCTGTTCCTACAGCAGTAAGTGCCATGGTATTTTTTGTATGTGTTCGCATAATTGCAGTCCTGAAGGCCAATGCGGCAAGCAGCACAAGGAGGAAAATCGGGAAGAATAGGAAAAGCATATTGAAACTCCACATGAATTCTAGTGTTTTTTACAGTATAGTGGTATATTGTATTTCAACAAGAAATTTCTACCAATAGTAGGAGAGTGGGACGCATGCCGAAAAAGATCGATCATGAAGAGAGAAAGGAGAAAATTCTACAAACTGCACTGAAAGTCTTTGCAAGAGAAGGCTATCGTGATTCCAACCTCTCTCTGATAGCCACTGAATGTGGCATTTCCCGTCCTACCATCTACCAATATTTCAAGGACAAGGAAGAGATCTACTACTATGCGGTGAAGTTGGTAACGGGAAGAATGTTCAACAAGTATGCTGCCTATGCTTGGTCGACCGACCAAGATTTGGTAAGCAGGATTACCACCATCTGTCTTGATATCATGCAAACAGCGAGTGAGCATGAAGGTGAGTTGACCAGTCTGGTAGATGTCATGCTCCAGATGAAGAAAGAGGGCCGTGACTTCAATGAGATAATTCTCAGGCGAACCGCCAAGCTCACGATCCTATTCAAACGCCTGCTTCGTATGGGGGTCAAGGCTGGAGATATTGTTGATTGTGATGTGAACAGGGTAGCGGACCATCTTCTGATGCTACTTGAATCATCCTGCTTCCAGGTTGCATTCCTCGACACATTCGACATGCGACTATCAAAGCAGTTGATCAGCACCTACCTCGATTTCTATAGGGCCTAGTCGATACCCAGATTCCTCACTATATTTATCTATGTACAGGAGAAGACCCGCCTTGGGTCGGTTGCTTCATACCTGAAGGTGAGGAGTATCCATGAATATAGACAAAATGACTATCAAGCTGCGTCAGGCTATCGGCGATGCCGATATGCTAGCCAACGAACATGGCAACGCAGAAATTACCACAGAGCATCTGTTGTTGGCTCTGATCAACCAGAAAGAGGGATTGCTTACCCCGCTCTTTGAGCGTTTGGGAGTTCCCCCAGCCATGGTGAGTGAAAAAAATTGGGAAATCTGGTCAACAAGCTCCCCAAGGCATATGGTGGGAATGCGCAGCGTTCCTTATCAGCGCAATTGGGAAACCAGCTCTATGCAGCAGACAAGATTGCTTCTGACTTCAAGGATCAATACCTGAGTGCAGAACACTTCCTGCTTGCTGTCCTGGAGGATGCTTCAGAGGCAAGCAAGGCTCTCAAGGCCCTTGGTGTAACCAAGGATGCACTTATGCAGGCATTGCAGACAATCAGAGGGAACCAGACAATCCAGAGTGAAGATCCAGAAAGCAGATATCAGGCACTGGAAAAGTACTGTAAGGACATGACCACCCTTGCTCGACAGGGAAAACTCGATCCCGTCATCGGACGTGACGAGGAGATTCGACGGGTAATGCAGGTGCTCTCCAGAAGAACCAAGAACAATCCCGTATTGATTGGAGAGCCTGGGGTAGGTAAGACTGCCATTGTAGAGGGCCTTGCTCTGCGTATTGCTTCTGAGGATGTCCCCGAATCGCTGAAAAAATAAACAAATTCTCAGTTTGGATCTTGGTGCCCTGGTAGCTGGTGCCAAGTTTAGGGGTGAGTTTGAGGAACGGCTAAAAGCAGTGGTGAAGGAAGTGACGGCCAGTGAAGGTAGGATCATCCTGTTCATTGACGAGTTACATACCATTGTTGGAGCAGGGGCAAGTGAAGGCTCAACCGATGCTTCAAATCTGATCAAACCAGCACTCTCCAGGGGCGAGTTGCATGCTATTGGTGCGACTACTCTTGACGAATACCGAAAGTATATTGAACCTGACAAGGCGTTGGAACGGCGTTTTCAGCAGTATTCACCAAGGAGCCTTCGGTGGAGTCGACTATAGCCATTCTCAGGGGACTGAAAGAACGGTACGAAGTCCACCATGGGGTACGAATCAAGGACGAAGCCCTGGTTGCAGCAGCTACGCTGAGCAACCGGTATATCACCAACCGGTTCCTTCCAGACAAGGCAATCGACTTGGTCGATGAGGCGGCCAGTCAGCTCAAGATGGAAATTGAAAGCCAGCCGGAAGAGTTGGATCAGATAGAACGAAAGATCCTCCAACTTAATATTGAAAAGCAGGCACTTTCCAGAGAGACCGACAAAGCCAGCAAAGAGCGATTGGGGAAACTCGAGCGCGAGCTGAGTGAACTCCAGGGAACGCGTGATGCGATGCACCTGCAATGGGGCAATGAACGCAATTCCATTGCAAAACTCAGGGAGACAAAGGCAAAGCTTGAGCAACTGAAGACGGAAGAGCAACGTGCTGAAAGAGAGGGTGATCTTGCAAAAGCTGCTCAAATCAAGCATGGGGAAATTCCTGAGTTGCTTAAGCAGATCGAAGGCATGTCCCAACGGCTTGCCTCTGTGCAAGTTGAAGGAAAGCAGATGCTCCGAGAGGAAGTCAGTGAGGATGACATTGCTCGGATTGTAAGTAACTGGACAGGAGTTCCTGTGGCCAAGATGAAGGAGAGTGAGCTACATAAGTACCTGAATCTTGAACAGACGCTTTCAGAGCAAGTCATTGGCCAGAAGCAAGCAATTGAAGCAGTGAGCAATGCAATCCGCCGAAACAAGGCAGGAATAGGGGATGAGAGAAAACCCTTGGGGACCTTCCTTTTTGCTGGTCCTACCGGAGTAGGGAAGACCTTGCTTGCCAAGGTTCTTGCACAATTCCTCTTTGACGATGAGAAAGCATTGACCCGCATCGATATGAGCGAGTACATGGAAAAGTTCTCGGTCAGTAGATTGATTGGAGCCCCTCCAGGGTATGTAGGGTATGACCAAGGAGGGCAACTGACTGAGGTTGTACGCAGGCGTCCCTATTCTGTAATTCTTTTCGATGAGATTGAGAAGGCCCACCCCGATGTATTCAACGTGTTGTTGCAATTGTTGGATGATGGCAGGTTGACCGATGGTCAAGGCCGGATGGTCGACTTCACAAATACTGTCATCATCATGACGAGCAACCTAGGGAGTCAGCAGTTGCTTGGTGCAGAAACCCATGAGGAGGGTGCTCGCTTGGTTGGGGAAATAATCCATCAATCCTTCAAACCGGAGTTTATCAACCGGCTCGATGAGATCATTATCTTCGAGCGATTGGGAGAAGCACAGATTCGTAAGATCGTGGTTCTGCAGCTTGAACAGCTTCGTTTGCGACTGGAGAAACGTGGGTTCATCCTGACTTGGGAGGATGACGTACTGTCATTGCTCTATAAAGAGGGCTATGATCCAGTCTTTGGGGCTCGTCCAATTCGCCGTGCTGTACAACGATTTGTGGAAAACCCCTTATCCGTGCAACTGCTTTCAGGTGATTTTAGCCCTGGTTCGAAGATTTTGCTTACACTCCAGGGTGATCAGGTGGTTGCCCGTAAGAGTGACTAGACTCCACCAAGTGGTGGTATGCATCGAGAGTGTCGATGTCGGTGACATACGCCTCATCGTCAACCTCGATAGCCTGGACAGGATAACCCTGTAGCAGCCCACGCATGGTAAAAGAGCTTTTTTTGTGACCTGATAATTGCAAGGAAACTTGGATCAAGCAGAACCGGATGCCCGAGTTTTCCTTTGTATGAGGGTCTGGAGACAGGAGCAGAAGTCTGTTCAATCAGATAGAGATAGTGTCTACTCTCGATAAAGGGCATATCGGCAAGTGAAATAAAAAATGGCGAATCATGACCAAGATAGGTGGCTCCACAAATTGTGGAGCTTCCTTGTCCTTTGCGATAGTGTTCATTGTGAATAATCTGTAGTTGGGGGCAGGCCAGATGCGCAACTGCCTGGGTAACCTGTTCTGCTTTAAAACCGGTTACAAGCACAGTTCTGAGCCCTGCCCTCAGTGACTGCTGTACTGCATAGGCAACGATGGTGGTACCCTTGTAAGGTAACAGGAGTTTCTTTCCTTTGCTTCGCATTCCTAGCCTGCGGCCAGAATAAGATTCTGCATGGTTTATCCTTGAGAGAGTTTCGTAATCGTATTATACTCCAAGCCATTATGATTGCCACCTACTTTAATGCCCTGATGGTTGTTCTAGGCTCCTTTATTGGATTATTTCTGAAACATCGGCTGAAGGCCTCTTATCAGGAGGTTGTTTTCACTTCTTCTGGCCTGATCACCTTGGTCATTGGGTTTTCCATGGCAATGCAGACAGGTTCTTATTTGATCCTGCTCTTTTCTGTGGTTATTGGTGGGTTCATAGGATATGCCTTGAAAATTGAGGACGGTGTGATGTCCTTTGGGTCATGGATGGAGAGGCGGCTCAGCCGAGGACAAGGAAATGCAGAGAGCGCTCGCAACTTTGCCCTGGGATTTCTTAACGCTTCCCTGTTGTTTTGTAGTGGGGCCATGACCGTGGTAGGGGCCATTCAAGCGGGAACTGTCGGAGATATCAGCTGATTCTCGTAAAGTCCATCATGGATGGATGCATGGCAATCATATTCAGTGCTGCATACGGGGTAGGTGTCATGGCAAGCGCACTCTTCATCCTCCTGTATCAAGGGTTTTTTTTCACCTTGGCTGGTGGTTGGATAGCCCCCATCCTTGGGGATGCAGGCATCAATGAACTTGCATCTGTTGGTGGTGTATTATTGATGATGATAGGATTTGGGCTACTGGATATCAGAAAGACCAAAACGGGTAACTTTCTTCCTGCAATGATTATTGCCCCACTGTTGACGCTACTTGCACCAACGGTCAAGAACCTTTTTTTCGGGGTTTGGTTTGTAGTTGCATTGTTCTTGAAGTAGTACAGAATTGCTTGAATAACTTCCAGTTGTTGTTGATCAAGTTCTTCTATCTGGGCCATGACAAGCTTTTTGTATTGAGAGATATTTTCAGCGGCTTCTTCACTCGCCATGGATTCCCAGTTGTTGCCATTCTCCAGCCACTCGAGACTCACTCCGGTGAGTTCGGTGATTTTCATTGCAACATGCAATGGGGGACGTCTGTCAGTATGGATCCAGCTGGAGAGGGTGCTGCGTTTGACGTCGAGCATGGTGGAAAGTTCCACCACCGTAGGTGAATTAAGAAGAAGAATGACTCTGTCCCAGAATGTTTGCATGCTATGAATATAGCAAGAAAATTGATGTAATGACGATATTAGGTCATATTATTGTAGAAATAAATAATACAAATTTATAACTGTATATAAAGTAATCAGTAAAAAATGTGAGAGAAATGACAAAAAATCATCATCCATAGAAAATGGATGATGATCCGTCGTCAGTTAGGTTGCATTATGGTCGTTTGGCTGCATCCTGAAGAGCCGTATCTTCGCTAAGATCCTTTTCAACCGGACATGAGTCAATGTTCCAGATCTCCTTTGCATATTGTGTAATGGTTCTGTCACTGGAGAATTTTCCACTTGAGGCAATATTCAACACTGCAATTCTGTTCCAAGCGTTTCTGTCTCCCTTGTACAGTTCCCTTGCCTTACGATGTGCATCGCTGTACATCCGAAGGTCTGCAAAGTGATAGTATCGGTCCCCTTCCTCGAACAAGCTTCTTCGTAGCGGTTCAAAGATATTCGGTTCATTGATATTGAAGTAGCCACTGAAGAGCAGGTCGATTGCTTCCTTGATTTCTTTGTCGGCCATCACGAAGGTGAATGGATCATAGGACAGGCTTAATTTCTGGATTTCTTCTTCAGTATTGCCGAAGATGAACATATTCTCTTCGCCAACCTCTTGGGCGATCTCAATATTTGCACCATCCATGGTCCCTATGGTCAAAGCACCGTTGCACATGAACTTCATGTTTCCTGTTCCTGAGGCTTCCGTCCCAGCAGTTGAAATCTGCTCAGAAAGGTTTGTGGCCGGGATAATAGCCTCAGCCATCGAGACCCGGTAGTTTGGCATGAAGTGAATGGCAAGACGGTCCTTGGTTGCTGGATCTGCATTGATTACCTTTGCAATATTGTTTATCAGCTTAATGATCAGCTTTGCATTGACATACCCTGGGGCTGCTTTGCCTCCGAAGAGGAAGGATGTTGGTTCCATATTCTTCGTAGCAGCTCCTCCTTGTTTCAGGTCATTGTACATGAGGAGTATGTTCAGAGCGTTGAGCAATTGTCGCTTGTACTCATGGATTCTCTTTACCTGTACATCAAAAAAAAGTATTTGGATTGATGACTAGATTGCTGTCTTTTTGTAGGAAGGCAGCTGCATGAATCTTGCTCTCCTGCTTGATCGCTGCAAAATCAGCGAGGAAGTTTTTGTCTTCGGCGAATGGTTTGAGCTTTTCAATTTGATTGTAATCAGT
>JDSF01000490.1_pt1 | contig 12437 bp, 16 predicted proteins | sample 199441 | NCBI WGS metagenome assembly JDSF01 (sample SAMN02592751, study PRJNA231836) | bioreactor metagenome | isolation source: continuous culture bioreactor denitrification-DNRA | place: Germany: Bremen
GCTAAGCCGGTTGCAATTGCGGCATCAATGGCATTGCCACCTTTTTTAAAATTTCCAGTCCAGCTGCTGATGCTAACGGATGGGCAGCGGCAACCATTCCCTTACTGGAAACAACATCTTGGGGAGCATGAGGATCTGGCTGCTGGGCTATTTTCTGAATCCCCGCACATCCGCTCAACTGCAGACAGCCCCCCAGAAACATAAGTGTGGCAAAAACCTTCATCCCTTTTCCAACCATCACACCTTCTCCTTTCAAATCGATTTTACAGTTAAGCAGCTGCTCAGAATTGAGCAGACAGATTTAAGATTTAAATTAACGACAGGTTTTTATGAGTCATTTGTATCCAACTGCCAGCGTCGATAACGCCACATGACAATCAGAAAAACAGACAGACCTACGACGGACCAGAGTAAGGAGGACTTACCTGGTAGATATTTTTCAGGTTTGCTGTCATAGGGGAGTCCGATCTGAGTACTCAAACGCTTCAGATTCAGCATATGGATGACTGGCATCCCTTCATCCAGTGCCAGACCGATAACACCATCACCTCCACGCCCCTGCCCAGAAGAAGTAATCAATCCTGGTGGCAGCGACAGGATATTCTCGTCGTTACCCATATTTGCGTGAGAGCCACCGATGGAAATCAGCAATTTACTCTTATGCTTTTGCAACAACTTAAACTTCAGCGCCGTCATCTGCTCAAGACTATCGGCAGTCAAAAGCTCAACCCCCGCTCCTGTAGCTGTTGTTCTGAATATTTCCGCACCTTCAGGTGACAGGCTACCGCCGCGCTCACCATTGCCCCCCAGAGTGTAATAATCGGCTCGCTTACGGACAAAACCGGCATACCTCAGCTCAGCGGCAATAACAGGCCATGGGCTGTCGGGATGATTTGCCCCCCAGGTTGATGAGCCGAGGGAAACGATCAGATTGATATCCAGATCGAGCGATTCAGCCGCCACCAATGCACTCAGCAACAAGCCGGGAAAAGAGCTGGATGAAAAGATAGAGACCGGGTCACCTGGTTTCAGACCAAGGCTTTGAAACCAGCGTCGGTACTGAATTGCCCAGGTCGGATGACAAGCGGTGCGCTTTGCCTCCAGGTCACCCAGAGTTGTGGTCAACCCACTCCACTCAACCCCGATCAGACCCGTTTTCCAGAGATCGGCTTCAGCCTCAGGTGCTGTTCCATGCTGCGTACGCCATTGCACTAAATGTTGTTGAGCGGCTTTAACCCTGTCCCAGGCAAGCTCCTCTTCCGTCGTCATCACCGAAGCAGAAGAAACAATCCAGATCAGGGTCAGAAACAGTGCCAAAGCCAGCAATTTAAGCTTATTCAGAATAATAAAGTGCTCATGGGCCTGATCTGAGCGCAGCAGAGAGACGATCAGTGTCCGTATACTCATCCCAACACTCCCCACAGCCCCTGTAATAGCTGAATGCTCATCGCTGCTGCAACTCCGATTGAAACCGCTGCGGACAAAGTCGTAACCAGCCCCTGCTTTTGAATATCGGATCCGAGCAAACCGGGGACAACCCAGCCCAGCCACAGAGAAGCACCACTCCAGAGAGAAACCATGGGATAGCGTAAAGCCAAAGCGATCAACATGGCAGCAACCAGGCGTTGACGTCCATAGAGGCCAAACTGTCGCACTAATAATGCAAGCACCAGCCAGGTCAGAATGCCGGCCACCATGGAAGCTGACAGACGGAATGGATCGGAGATATACATGGCGACGATGCCCGGAGTGATAATGCCGCCACAAGCCCAGCCTGTCCGGTGATAATAGAGCGCGCCAAGGATCATCCCGGCAGCCAGACAGAAGGTTTCATGGTCATAGAGCATCATCAGTTCCTATCTCCAAGCGATCAGTGGCTAACCAGATTGCGCCACTCAAACAGATTCGGCTTCTGCTCAAAAGTTGCCAGAGCTTTTGCAGTTAAGGGAGAGATCCCCTGCAGATAGCGGCCAATAGAAGCCTGGCGGTCGGCTGGGATATCGGTCATAGAAATAACCTGAACTTTGATATCGGTAGAAGTAAAGCGGTCCTGGTTCTCATCGTGAAGAAGGAAATTAATCATCTTGGTATTAGGATTAAGAAATCCTGCGACAGCAATATCGCGCGCATCAAACGCCTGCTTCCACAGATCGAGAGAATAGCCGAAGTGAGTACAGTTAAAGCTGACATAGAGAGGATCGGTCGTTTTTTCAAGCTGCGAAACGGCTTCATCAACATAGGCATCGATCAGCAATTCGGTCTCTATGCTGTCAAAGCCCTGCTCGATATAAAGAGTCAATTCTGGACAGGCCTGAGTCATAATCTGATCAGCTGCAACCCCCTGAGTCATCAAGCCGTTTTTATGAGAATTTTCGCTGATGGTTGTCTGAGTCGCAAAAATGATGTTCTTTGCCGCGGGATTGCCACCGATCTTCTCTTTAATCTGCTCCACTCCATCCTCAACGATGCCAACAACCGGTGTGGTGGTTGTGTGTGCAAAAGAGGTATCTTCATAGATGACCGATAGAGTGTTGCAGGCGATCAGAATCACGTCTGGAGCATAGTTATCCTGCAGACTCTGCAGAGCGCTGCTGAACACCTTCACTTTATCATCACGCGTTTTCAGACTGTTGTAGCCCCCCTTATTAGTGAACAGAGCGTTAAAGAAAATCAGTTCAACATTCTTGAATCCATGGTGACGTTCAAACTTCTGAACAGCATCAGCAACAACAGACAGGCCACCGAGGCCTGAGTCTGTCACAGCGATCGTTACCTTTTCCTTGTTCAGCAGTGGCTTAACCCAGCTCTGATCGGCTGCATGTAACTGTTTAGAGAAAACAAAGGTCGCAAAAAGAAGAAAAAGTGCCAGCCACAGCAGGGCTGTTATTTTATGCATGACGGAGTTCATTGGTTGATCCTATTCAAGTCGCTGGAAAGTTCACCCTCTTTAAATTTACTGAATATCTCTTCTGCCGAACCTTGCATCGAATAGAACATGGCACGTAATACTGAAGAGGTGCTCAGTCCATTCTTCCTGGCCCAGTGGTCTATCATTGTCTTCTCATCTTTATTGACCCGAAAGGAGACAATGTGATTACCCCTCGTTGTCAATTCGACCTTTCTTCCCTGTCTAGCCATTGCTCTTTTCTCTCGTTTTTACGCTGTTAGCCCAACTGCTGTGATTGCAGCGAGCAGATTTAATAAAGCTGCAGAGGGTAGAATCTACCCCCTGCAGTCAAGCAAGAGTCCGGAGACGTACTCCCGCCTTAGTATCCTCTTGCCACACCATCACGACGTGGGTCAGCACCGCCGTGTAGCTCACCAGTCTTTTGATTGATGACGATTCCTTGTGCTCCACCAAAGTAGAGATCGAAAGGTTTCTTGACGTTGAGGGTGTGACCTTTAGCAGTCAAAGCCTCTTGTACGTCGGTTGGAATGCGACTTTCGATCTTCAGCTTGCCTTTTTCGTAGTTGTTGACGCGTGGGGCATCGATCGCTTCCTGAATATTCATGTCGTAATCAACAAGATTACTGATCAGCAGCGCCACAGAAGTGATGATCCGCTTACCCCCGGGGGTTCCGAGTGATGCGTAAGGCTTGCCATCCTTCATCAACAAGGTTGGGCTCATGCTGCTCAACGGCTTCTTACCCGCCAGAATTGAGTTAGCCTGACCCGGGCGCTTGTCAAAGTCATCCATTTCGTCATTCAACAGAACACCGGTACCAGGTGCGACAATAGCGGAGCCGAAAAAGTGGTTGATGGTCTTGGTGCAGGCAACCATATTGCCCTCTTTGTCTATGATTGAGAAGTGAGTGGTACTGCCGCTTTCATTGGGCCATGGGTCACCAGCAGTCGGGCGCTCAGCAACATTATTCATGTCGATGCGGGCAAATTGTTGCTTGGCATATTCTTTTGAAGTCAGCCCTTTAAGAGGAACCTTGACGAAGTCGGTGTCAGCCATATATTGAGCACGGTCTGCATACATCAACTTCATCGCTTCAGCCCAGGCGTGGATGCTTTCAGCTGAATTCAATCCCATCTTCTTAAGGTCAAAGTTTTCCATGATGTTGAGCAGTTCGATGACGTGGGTTCCGCCTGAGCTGGCGGGAGGTGCAGAAATTATTTCAATGCCACGATAGTCACCTGTGACCGGGGTGCGGAAGCTGACATCATAGTTAGCCAGATCAGCCTTGGTCATGATGCCGCCATCAGCCTGGATCGCAGCAATGACCTTTTCGGCAATTTCACCTTTGTAAAATCCGTCACGACCCTTTTCCTGAATAATGCGCAGGGTGTTGGCCAGATTTTTGTTAACAATGGTGTCGCCTTTCTCCTTGGCAAATCCATCAACCAGATAAAGAGCTTCGGAGGCAGGGAAAGTCAGCAGGTGATCGTAGTGCTTGGCTATCAACCCGGCCAACACATCAGAAACAACAATTCCCTCTTCAGCAAATTTGATTGCTGGTGCGATAACTTCTTTACGGTCCATGGTGCCGTATTTTTCCAGCGCAGTCAGCAGACCAGCAACTTCACCGGGAACGCCAACCGACTTACCACCAATGGCCGAAGGTTGAACCCACGGCTATCAAATTTGGGCTTACCCTTGTCGTTCAGCTCGAACATATCAGCAGTGGCCTTGGCTGGAGCCTTCTCGCGAAAGTCGATAAAGCTGACTTTGCCGGTCTTGGCATCACGCACCATCAGGAAGCCTCCACCACCCAGCCCTGAAGCATTTGGCTCAACCACACCGAGGGCGAAACCAACAGCAACAGCAGCATCGACAGCATTGCCACCAGCTTTGAGGATGTCGACACCAACCTTGGTTGCCAGCGGGTGTGCCGATGCCACCATGCCGTTATTCGCTTTGGCGTCACGCGCTTCAACAGCGGCAAATACCGGATTGACAAACAGCAGGGTCGGGACAACTAAGGTTGTCACAAACAACGATAAGATCAGATTTCTTTTCACAGTGAACCTCTCCTTGGTCTTCTTCTACAATGTTAAAAGCAAACGCCAACAGCTACCAGCCTGCGCCTGAAACCATCTTGAGTGGCAGTCCGGCGATATTGCCGCATCCAAAAATCCGATCTCCTCGCTTAAATGCCTTCAGCAGAGAGACAGGATCATTAATCTTGAGAAAACGCGCAGTCGATCTAAACCGGCGCGGCTTGTCCCCAATAATCATCACATCGCGCCAGCCGCTCTGATTAATCCAGTCGATAAAACTGTTCAGGCGGCCGATCCGGTCTGAGCGATGGTTAAAAACCAGCAGGGTCTCTTCTTCTCGCCAGCTAAGCGATTGAAACAATCCAACCGTGCTGGCTACATCATTAGCGGTAAAAGCCATAGCAAACTCAACGCCATCCTTGTATTTCACATGGAAATCAAAGCGGTCCGGTTTCAATCGCTCTAAGCCCTCAAAGGCAATATTTTTTTCACAACCGACCGACTGAAGTGCAGCCAGAGATAATTGGATATTGTATTGCTGAAAATCGGAAGAACCGCAGTTCTGAGTTTCTGCAACAATGATGGGGCAGCCTTTTCTTTTAAGCAGGCTGGATAATAAAGGGTGATTTTTAAGCTGATCAGGAATAACGACTGGGCAACCCTTTGGGATTCCGGCCACCAAGGTCATCGCAGCACAATCGGTCGTTGGCCCCCAGACTTCCTGATGATCGGGAAGGATATTGGCCAGAATTGCAACATGCGGTCTTAACCACTGCCCTGCCAAGGGTTGCAGATCCTTGGCGATGGCGCTGTTTTCCAGAACAATGCCAGAACAATCGGCAGGTAACTGATTCAACCACCAGCGCATCTCTTCAACATGGGCACCGGCAGAACGCAAAATGGTCTTGTCTGACTCTGGTCCCAGTTCACGCGGGACGACACCAGTCATACGAGCATAGGTGGGAATTTCACAATAGTTGAGAGCGCAGTGCAGCAGACGCACAAGGCTACTTTTGCCCCGGCTTCCGGTTACCAGGATCCGGTATCTGCTGTTCTGCTTCAAACTTTCAACCATAGTAGAAATTCCCACCTGTTGAACAAATAATTATTTGGCTAAGAAAGCACCAACGCCCTTGTTTTTAATATCTTCGTATCCCGGGATCCCTTCGAAAATGACCCCCTTGCCTTCACGAACAAATTCAAGGTTCTCTGCCAACAACTGGAAGGTTGTCACATGTTTAGCGACCCGCTCAGCCATCGGCTCAGTGCCATCCTCGTACTGGATGTAGAGCTGGCCCAGCCCGAACGCTTTAACATAGGCCTTATCTTCACCAGTCATGATCAACGCCTCATCTGTCTTACCGCGGAAACGGCCAGCACTGGGGTTGGGAGTTTCAACCAGAATAGCCAGGGCATCGGTGTTATCACCCCACTCACGGTGAGTCAGACCACGCAGTTTGGCCGGAGAAGGCTCAAGCCGCATCGAAACACCCTGCATTTCCAGATCCATACCAACCATCGCTGCCAGCTCCATAGCCCGCTCATGAGCGACAATGGCGTTAACAACCGGATACTCTGGTGAGGCTTCGTGCATATCGATGGCCAGATCGACCTTTTCCTTCTTGAGCAGTTGCAGATAACCGTAAGCCAGACGCTCAGTGATGCTGCCATCAGGAACACCGGGATGGGCACGATTAAGATTACTGCGCTCAGTTCCAGCCATGGTCTGACCGGAAGCCGGGTGGATATAGATGTCAGGGTTCGGCCACTCATAGACCGGGTTAGTGATCCGCGCTCCATAACTGAAAGTTCGGGCACCGCCCTCAGGTCTGGGGATATCAAAAGTCTGCGGATGAGCATCCTGAGGATAGGTGTGTGAACGCCCCATCATGTTGGCATAGGGAACAACAATCAGACGCCCCTTCTTTACCTTTATATTTTCAAGCATAAGAACAGCAGCGGTTGCGGTCGCTGGCTCATTGGCGTGGGTACCACCCAGAACCAGGACTGTGCCACCCTCTTCCTCACCTTTATAGATGTAAACATCGGTATCGGCAGGAGTGTCCTTGATGCCGTCAAAATAGCTGCTCAGCTTGGTTTTGCTAAACCCCTCCTGGGCGACAATCCGGTCGACATTCATGTCTGGATTGCGCATTTTCAGATAACTGCTACCACTGGCGAAAGCGATGACAGCAGTGAAGATAAGCATGCCTATTGCTGAATAGGCCGAAGCGATATTTTTTTTTCTCAAACATCATCGATCCTTATTTGATAAAGAAAGCTCTGAGCACCAAAGGGACCAAAACCATAGCGGCAACAAACTGCTCCCTGAGAGACTTTTCCTGAAAGAGACAACGCACAACCAACAGGATGGCGAGAACGTCAATACCCCAATAAACCCATGAAATCATTTTCTATCTCCTCTACAAGTCACTGTTAATCAAAACATGTTGGCGCAGAGGATGACGATAATCCCCCAGACAGCTGTGACGATCGCAGGAACCATGCAGACCTTCAGGACTTTAAAATAATTACTGACCCCAACCACCTGCGCTGCAAACAAACCAGCTAATGCAGTTGGCGGCATCAGGTCACCCAGACCGGCGATCAAACTTAAAGCCGAACCGACAGCGATCTCGTTACGCCCCAGCAGTGCCAGCAGAAACGGCACACCTAAAACAGTTGCTGAACCGTAAGCGGAAACAGCACCGAAGATCGGCATAGAGGTCGCGATACCGACATAGAGTAACCAAGCGGGCAGAGCCAGGGCCGAGACAACAAAGAAACCTCGGACACCACTTAAGGTCATGATCTGGATAAACATACCGACTCCAACCAGAATACCGGCAACCGGCAGACCGGAACGCACCGCCTCAGTCGCAGCGTCAACCGGACTCCACTTGCGTCCGACCAGCAAACCACTAGCGGCTGCCAGTAAGAAAGCCAAAGGCATTCCCAGCGAAGGAGCAATGGTCGGAACCAGACGCTCACCACCAAGCAGAACCAGAAGAACAAAAAATGGAAGCATTAAACGCGCACCCAGCTTGACCTGAGACATCCGCTCCAACTCTGTTTCCAAAGCATCACTGTCTTCAACTGATAGATCTGTTGATTTTTCAGTGATGGATAAATCAGCATCATGCCTGAGAAGATTGCCAGCGGAACGGTACAGACCAATAGAGGAATACCGAAACCGACATAAGGCATGTCGATACCACCACCGATGATCATGGCGGGAATATTGATCGGAGGTGCAACCATGCCGTAGATCGCAGCCATGGCGATGGCAGCGGCAGTGTTAACAGCTGGCACACCTAGCCGTAGCATAATCGGTGAGACAATCGCACCAGCTGTCAGAACGGCAGCAGAAGAAGATCCGGTGATCATACCGGGGAACATGACCAGAGCCATAATACTCATGGTCAGGCGCAGCGGCTTACCACGGAATTTACGGATCATCCAGGCAGCGACCGACTCCATCAGACCGATGTGCTCGACCGTCTTCATGAAGATCATGGCACTGATAATGATCAGGATGGTATCAAGGTAACCAAAGGTCCTTCGATCAGGTGATCAACGGGGATACCGTTACCGGAGACCAGCGCCCCGGTGATTGCTGCGATTGCCAGAGCTACGGCAATCGGCTGTTTGAAAGCGAATGAGGCAAGTGCAAAGACACCGACCATGACGATTGTGTAAAAACCTTCCGGCCAAAACCATTCCATTGTTTTGGTTTCTCCTATCAAAAGATTTACGTTTGTGTTTGTAAGTTAGCAGGGTCTCAGTATTGACTCCCTGCCCTCTCGTTGCGGCAGAGACAGTCTGCCGACAACCTTTTTCCCAACCTTTTCACAACATCTTCAGAGGCAATTTAGATGCTCTGAAAAAGCTTCATCAATTCAGATAAAATCCAACATCGTTTTTCATGATCTCGTCGAAACCTGGCAAGCCGTTAACACTGAAAGCCTTGCCTTCAAGATCGGAATAGGATGTTGCCAGGTTGTAGAAAATGCGCAAATGCATTCCAACCCGATGTGCAAGTGGGTATTTGTTGTCGTTGATGACATCCGGGTTAGAGCGCCATTTGTCCTGTCCCGGATTGGGTGTTTCACTGATAAATGAAAGACAGTCAGTTGCCTGTCCGATTTCAAGGTGACTTAAGCCACGGAAAGAGGGATTTGACTCTTCCAGTCTAAAACTCTTGTTGGTGTCTTCTTCCATGCCGAGTAGAGCATAAGCACCAACTTCGATGCCACGCGGATGGGAGATCAGAGTGTAAGCCAGCGGTGCCTTGCTGGTTCCACCACCGGTCCCGTACTCCTTGTCGTAGTTGAGCTTTTTATCTGGAGTCCGAGCCTCGTGGTAATCGATGCAGAGATCGATCTTTTCTTTCTTAATCATTTCAATGATGGCGTAAGCTAATTGTTCTGTTGCTGTACCGTCAGCCTTGCCAGGGTAGGCTCGGTTGAGGTTTCTTGCTTCCTTGCCATTTTTCAATTCATAACCGACCGGATTGATATACCTGTCAGGATCTTCAGCCCCCTGATCAAATTCATCGGTACGGCGATCACCGTAGAGCAGAACACGTTGCCCCAAACGGGTCGTGATCTGGTGTTCACGTTTAATTCCTTTGCGCGTATCTCTGACCGATAGCCCACTGCGATTGGTGTAAGGCATGACAATCAGACGACCGGCCTCAATTTTTAAATTTTCCACCATCAGCAACGCAGTCACTGAACCAGCCAGTTCGTTCGCGTGGGTTCCCCCCATGATCAGCATGGTCGCGCCAGGCTTGCCACTGTCGAGATAGTAAATCGGTGTATCCAAATTGGTATTTTTCAGGGGTGCGAAGTAATCAGAGATCATGCCTTGTCCGGTAACACCTTGTCCCGGCCTGACATCAAGCTTGATAGCACTGGCCCATGACTGTCCAGCCAAGAGTAATGACATCAACATAACGGCAATAAATCCCAACAATCTTACATCACAATTTTTCATTATCCTGCCCCTGGTCTTTCTCCGATTAATGATTCAGTTTTTTCTTGTCAACCTTACTGCGTTATAGGTCAGATACATGTTAAATGAGCGGGGCAAAAGCCCCGCTCATTTTGAAAAGCTATTTTTTTTAGAAGCTGATCCGCAAGAAAGCACTCATTGTCTTCTCAGCATCGTCATGAACAGTGCTGCCCTCAACATCCATCGTTGAGTGTCCGTACATGACAGCAAATTGTGTCTTTTTAGAGAAATAGTAGCGAGCAGCAACAGACGCTACCATCGCATCCTGGAATGTTTGTGATGCAAGTGCGTTGCTCTCAGCTTCGACATAAAGATATGACGCATAGACTTCCAATTTTTCGAACAGTCTATATTTCCCAAACAGTGATCCTGCAATAGCACCAGTGTTCTGACCTTCTGGATCAAGGACATCAGCCATTCCCAAAGGAGCATACATGGTTGTATATGGACCATAGGTTTGGATATCCCAGTTATCAGAACGAGCATCCATAATGCTGTCATACTGATCTTCACCAGCTTCGTCAGCACCTTTGGCATAAAGGAAGTTGCCACCAACGGTGAGCTTTTTGTTGACTTTGTAAGCAACATTCAACCAGAACTGCTGACCAAAGATCTCATCTCCTGCATCTTCATCACCATCGATGATATCGAGTTCAGCTTTGTAGGACAGTTTCTTGTCAAACAATTTACCTTTGGCTGAAATACCAAAAACTTGAGCTTGAAAGTTCTTATCTTCATCATTCGCTTTAGCGAAGAAAGCTTTAAACAGATGCCCCTTAACCAATTTGGCACTGTCAACTTCGAGGAAGAAGTTACTCTGATCACCTTCAGTGTCATCTTTTGAGCCAAGCTCATCTTCGAGGACATAACCGAAGCGAACACGTGCAGGCAATGTAGTTGTCTCGATAGTGAAACCAGTACCGGTATTCTCATAGGTCAGCCTGTTTCCAAGCTCCCAATAATTAAGACCACCAACAACTTTAAACTGTGGCTGCTCGAGAACCAGATAAGCCCGGCCAACTTCGATCGTATCATCATGACCTTCACCGCTGGCATTCCAGCGACTTGAACCGTATGAATCAGCACCCCACATGGCATCATCAAGGTCAAAGCGCAAATGAGCAGACATGCCTTTTTGAGGTTTCACATCAAACCACAGACGATAACGCTGGTCCCAGTACTGCTGCTGATGAGTCTCGGAATCATTGTAATCCTGGTTTGACTTATCCCAGAAGCGGAAGCGCATTTGCCCTTTAATTGAGATCTGATCGTTGATCTCAATGGTTGCCATCGCAGTACCGGCCGTCATACCGATGATGCAAAACAAAAGAGCAACCAAACCAATAAAACGTTTCATTCTTTCCTCCTAAAAAAGAGTGATAATTTCAAAAACCAAAATGGCTCTTGGGGTGGTGCTGTTTATTCTGGTGCTGCGGCTCCGCCAAGGCGCCGGATTGAGCCAACGCCGGTTAAGGTTCCATCAGCATCAACTGCGATTGTGTTAGGACCACCGAAGTAGAGATCTGGATAGCCGTACTTTTTGATTTTATGACCAAGCATTTCCAGGAATTCTAAAGTTTTGGCAGGATATTTATCTTCAAGACGAATCTGCTTGTAGGTGTCGTAACCTGCAAACTTAGGGGCTCTGATTGCGTCTTCCATACTCATGTTGAAGTCGATCATGTTGACCAGGATCTCAACAACAGTTGAACCAATGCGCCCACCACCAGGAGAACCGATAACCCAACGAACCTTGCCGTTATCTTTAACGATCAGAGGAGAAATGGTGGTCCGAGGACGACGGTTCGGTGACAAATTGATTGGACTATCTTTAACTGGCTTGCTCTTGAAGTTGCCAATCTCGTTATTGAGGAAGTAACCATCAACAAAAACACTGGTGCCGAAGAATGAAGAGATTGTCTGAGTCCAGGAGATCGCGTTACCATCCTTGTCGACAACCGAGAAGTGAGTTGTTGAAGGTGGGACTTCCTGGGTCATTCCAGTGATTGAAGCGGCTTTTTGCTCTTTCGCTGCGGCATTAGCAACATGACATCGATATAGCTTTCACCGTTGTCATACTCACCTGGGATACCTACACGCTCTTTTTTCCATTTTTTAGGATCAGATGCTTTAGACAGGTTTATCATCATGGCACGCTGACGAGCATAATCCTTGCTGACGTAGCCATTTTCTGGAATGTAGGGGTTGGTCAGTGGGTCACCGATCCAGCGACGTTGGTCAAGAGCGGTCAGGGCCAGAGCTTCCTGCATAATGTGAACAGCAAGTGGGTCGTCCCAACTCATGGCGCTCATGTTGAAATGCTCAAGGATATTGAGTGTTGCGATGACACGAGGACCACCAACCGGACTGCCTGGAAGGACAAAGTCGTAGCCGCGATAGGTACCATGAATAGGCTCTTTATCAAGAGCTTTATAGGCTTGAAGGTCAGACTTGCGTGTCCAGCCGTCATTTT
>JDSF01000491.1_pt1 | contig 12384 bp, 9 predicted proteins | sample 199441 | NCBI WGS metagenome assembly JDSF01 (sample SAMN02592751, study PRJNA231836) | bioreactor metagenome | isolation source: continuous culture bioreactor denitrification-DNRA | place: Germany: Bremen
AAATAGAGCATAAATATTCACTAAGACGTTGCTGTGGAGAAGAGTCGATGGACAATCCGGACTACAGACGTATTGAACAGGCCATTGCCTATCTGGAGGAACATGCCTTAGAGCAGCCATCTCTTGATGAGGTTGCGGAACAGATTGGCTTAAGCTCCTTTCATTTTCAGCGTCTGTTTAAATCCTGGGCTGGTGTCAGTCCTAAGCGTTTTCTGCAGTACTTGACCGTTGAAAATGCCAAAAAGCTTTTGCGTGATTCGGTTTCTGTCCTGGATGCTGCCCTGGATGTTGGTCTCAGTGGGCCGGGGCGCTTACATGATTTGTTTGTCAATGTCGAAGCGATGACGCCGGGTGAGTTCAAAACGCAGGGAAAAGACCTGATCATCAGATACGGTTTATATTCCACCCCTTTTGGCGAATGTCTGCTGGCAGTTACGCCACGGGGGATCTGTCGACTTGCTTTTGTTGATCCGGAAACGCGATCACGCGTTCTTGATGAGTTGCGGGAGGCCTGGAAAGGCTCAACTTTGATTGAGGATCAGAGCTCTGGTCAGGCGATTGTAGAGCAGATTTTTGGACAAGATCGCGGCAAGCCACAGACTCCCCTTAAGGTTGTCCTGAAGGGAACAAACTTCCAGATAAAGGTTTGGGAAGCCTTGCTAAAAATTCCAGAAGGGACTGCGGTTTCCTATGGTTCTTTGGCCAGGGCCGTGGGCCGCCCCAAAGCCCACCGAGCAGTCGGAACGGCAGCAGGTCACAACCCGATCGGATATTTAATTCCTTGTCACCGGGTCCTCAGAGCAAACGGAGATATTGGTGGTTATCATTGGGGAACAGCGCGCAAACGTGCCATTCTTGCCCGTGAAGTCGCTTGCTGTGAGTATGCCGGTTCCGGAGCTTCCCATGCAGAAGATTCCTGACCTTCGATACGCAGAAGATGAGCACTGAATCCTGCAAGGGTTAACTACCGTTGACCTTTTTAGGATAATCATAGCGCAGAAGGGATGCGCAATCCTGATGTAGCTCATCCCAGTCTGTGATGGACAGTTCCAAAGAAACTATGGCACAGGTGGGGAGCCATTCTGAGACCTCAGGGCAGAGCCAGTCTGCCAGATCTGACAGCCCGGGATTGTGCCCGACCATGGCAATATGTTCCTGGGCCGGAAATTCTGTCACCAGATGGATGAGGGTTTTGACGCTGGCTTCATAAATGTCAGATTCATAGATGATATCGGTCTGATTATAATCAAGCTCATCGGCGAGCAGTTCAGCCGTTTGTTGTGCTCTTTTAGCCGGACTGCAGATCAGTAAGTCAGGGCGGATGCCTGTTTCAACCATTCTGCGCCCCATGATTGGAGCTGCTTTTTTGCCTCTGGCATTAAGACGGCGATCAAAATCTGAATTCGCACCGCTTGACCAGTCTGATTTCGCATGGCGTATGAGAGTCAGGTTCTTCATGTCATCTCCTCTTTTATAATGGTAAGTTTGTAACCAAAGGCGGATTCAAACAGGTCCCTCTTGCTGTTAGCACCATAGTGCTCAACTGATAAATCTCCTTTCCCAATCATCTTTAATTCAAATGTCCCATGATTGAGATGACAGATGATTTCTGACACCTGGCCATTCCGTCGTCGGTCGAGACCGTCAGCGAGTCGTAATATGCCACCAAGTTGACGAACCCGACGTTGATCTTCAGCTGTTAATCCCGAAAAATTATTGTGGCTTTTCTTTGGTTTTGCTTTGCGATGGTAGCGGGCGAGGTTGGCGATGATTTCACGCTCCCGCGGCGTAAAACCAAACAAATTTGCATGCCGAATCAGATGGTATGAGTGCTTATGATGACGATCATAGCTTATGAAGTAGCCGATATCATGCAGCATGACGGCTGCTTCGAGGAGTTCGGAATCTCGATCAGTCAAATTGTGTTCCTTCGCAACCGAGGTAAATATCGACTGAGCTAAGCGGTTCACTTGGTTGGAATGAAATTCATCAAAGCGACAGGAACGGGCGAATTCAGTCATCGCGTCTCGCCAATCACGTTTTTGCTGAGTTTGGTCGATGAGTCCGAGTTCCTGTAAGCTTTTCAAAATCAGTCCTTCACGTATTCCCTGAGCATTGATTTTAAGTAAGTTGGTTCGGGAGTGGCGCATCAGTTCATCAGTCAAAATCATTCCCGCCAGAATAATGTCCGCGCGTTCCGGGTTTAGACCCGCTGTTTGCATGCGTTCTTTCTGATTTTTTCGGGTCATCATCGCGAGCAGGTGAATGATTTCTGAATGGATAATTTCATAGCGATGGATCGATTCATATTGCTCACCGCGAACCGCCATGACCATACTGCCGATATTGGTCATGGTGCCACCAGAACCGATCAGACAACTGACGGGAAGGCCCGCACAGACTCCGGCTTTTTTAAGTGTTTTACGAATATATTTTCGTAATCGCTTCAGTTCTGAAAATGTTACCGGATCATTATTGATAAAGTTTTCAGTCAGGAAAACAGCACCAAGCTCAAGGGACGTCACTGCTTCAGTATGACGGCCACTGGCAATAATAATCTCAACACTTCCTCCACCGATATCAGCCACAGCAAAACGTTGATTGTCCATGGAAAAGTTGTGATGAACACTCATGCCTGCGAGATCGGCCTCCTGCTCACCAGAAACAACATCAATGACTAAGCCTGTCGTGTCATGAATGTGATTGATAAATTGTTCACGGTTATTTGCTTTACGGACCGCACTGGTGGCAACAACAGCAGCAATTTCAGCGTTCAGACCAGTACTGATATGAACCATTCGCTGGAGGGCTTCGAGGGCGCGTTGCTGGGCTGCGCTCGAAATTAAACCTGTTTCCGCCAAACCTTCTCCTAGGCGGACAGTTGCCTTTTCATCATCCAGTACTCTGAAATTTCCTTCTGTGTCGACCTCAACGACAATGCAGCGTATGGAATTTGTTCCGATATCGATTGCCGCTAATCGCTTGCGTTGGCGGTCAGGGGCAGTCGGTTTTGTATCAATCAGAGTGATATCTTTCATCTGAACCTGGCCTCTTGTTAAAGCTGACAAAATCGGTTAGGTTTGTGGTGTCTTTACATTTAACATATTTATTTACAGAAAAATATTACCTTATTATTTGGATGGAAACATGAGTTGTCTTAAAGGATCGTCTCTTGTTGAAAAGAATGAAGCAAAGTTTGTCTGCGAAAAATGTGGGTCTCAGGTGAAAAAGAAAGGTCAGGTTTGCAAGGCAGTGAAAGTGAAGTCTGATGAAAAAAAAATCTTCCAAGAAGAAGTCTGATAAAAAGAGATAAGTCGTTCAGGCTTAGCTTCTTACTTTCTCTCATTGTGAAAGGCCCCTATAAAATCGTTGCTCATGGGATTGCTCACAATATGCTCATAGTTCATCTTTAGAGTTGCATAAAATTATTTGCAATTTATTAGGATGGAGAGGAGCAGCGCATGGAATCATTGGTACATAAAGCACCTTTGTCAGTCATCCCGAAGAGACCTCAATTTGATCACGAGGCGATAGAGACGAAGGAGCGCTCTTCTCAGGATTTCAATCACCCATCTCTTTTTCTGAATCGAGAACTTAGTTGGCTGAAATTTAACGGAAGAGTTCTGGAACAGGCAATCAATAGAAATAGTCCTCTGCTGGAAAGAGTTAAGTTTCTGGCAATTTCTGGTTCAAATATGGACGAATTCTATATGAAGAGAATCGGCGGCCTTAAGCAACAGGTTGCCGCAGGGATTCTTGATAGAACCATTGATGGCCGCACGCCTCAACAGCAGATTGATGAATGTATTAGTGAAATCAATACCTATCTGGATAAAAAAGAGCAAGCGACTGATGAGCTCTTTGCCGATCTAGGGAGAGCGGGGATCGTCATTGAGCATTACTCCCAATTGCCTGCATGTGAACAGAGCCGTTTGCGCACGTTTTTCTACGATAATATTTTCCCATTAATCACTCCTCAATCGGTAGATCCCGCACATCCGTTTCCCTTTGTTTCCAACCTGTCGCTGAACTTATTGGTGACACTGCGTTATCCAGGTGATGAGGATTTTTCGCTGGCTCGGGTCAAGGTTCCTGTCGGGGCAGGAGCACAGAGGTTTCAACGTGTCAGTCACGATGACTATCGTCTCGTTTTGATTGAAGATTTGATGGAGCACAATCTTGATCTGTTGTTTCCCGGAATGGAAATTATGGCTTGCGAACTGTTCAGGGTGACCCGTAATGCCAATACCAGCAAGGAAGAAGAGCATGCCGACGATCTGTTGGAGTTGATCGAGACGACTTTGCAGTATCGTCGAGTTGCGCCGATTGTTCGTCTTCAGGTCACACCAGATATCTCTCCATCGAGTCAAGCCCGCCTGGTTTCGGAATTAGGACTGGATAAAGAGAAGGATGTCTCTGTGACGAGAACAATGCCTGGACTGCGCGATCTGTGGGAACTGTACGATCTTGATTTGCCGGAGTATAAAGAGGCTCCTCATCATCCTATTGACCATCCTTTGCTGAGTCGAGAACGCAATATTTTCCATTCGATTCGCGAACATAAAGAAATTTTGCTCCAACATCCTTATGAATCATTTACCAGTTCAGTAGGACGATTTCTCTATGAGGCGGCGTCAGACCCTAAGGTTAGAGGAATCAAGATGACACTTTATCGAACTGACCCCGACAGTGAAATTATCAGTTTTTTGATCCGTGCTGCTCAGAATGGTAAACAGGTCGCTGTTGTCGTCGAACTGAAAGCAAGTTTTGACGAACAGTCAAATATCAAATTGGCTTCCCGTATGGAAGAGGCGGGGATTCATGTGACGTATGGTGTTGTTGGTTTGAAAACACACACGAAGATGATTCTGGTGATTCGACAAGATTACAATGGCTTGCGGCGTTATGTACATATAGGAACAGGTAATTATCATCCCGTTACCGCGCGACTCTATTCGGACCTTGGGCTGTTTTTTTATGATCGTGATATCGGTCGTGATGCGACGGAATTGTTTAACTATTTAACAACCGGTTTTACACCGAAGCGGTGCTATAAAAAATTACTCCCAGCGCCTAAGATTTTGAAAAAAATACTTCTGGAAAAGATTGAGCGTGAAATTGATCAGAGTACAGATGACAGTCCAGGGTTGATCCGTTTTAAGATGAATGCTCTGGAAGATGCGGATATCTCGAAAGCTTTGTACCGGGCAGCACAGGCAGGTGTCAGGGTTGACCTCCTTGTCCGCGATAGTTGTCGTATCCGTCCTGGGCTCCTCAACCTTTCGGAAACGATTCGGGTGGTTTCCATTATTGGTCGTTTCCTTGAACACGCACGTATTTATTATTTTCACAATGGTGGACAGGAAGAATATTTCATCGGGTCGGCAGATGCCATGAAGCGGAACCTGGAATTCCGGGTGGAAGCTCTGGTTCCTGTTCAAAGTGAGGGATTAAGGCGTCAATTATATGAATTTATGGAGATTCAATTAAACGATAAGGTAAGCGCCTGGGAGTTGCAGTCTGACGGTTGTTATATTCCTGCTCAGAGACACCCAGGAACGACCGAAGAAGGATGTCAGGACAAACTGATTACGCTGGCCGAAAAGCGCCTACATGGGGTTCAGCGGTTGCGCAAAAGAAAATCGCGCCATGCGGGTGAGCGAAAATTGAATATACCTCTGAGAAATTAACTCTTTCGCGACCGGATTTTATCAATGATTAAAATCGACTGTTACTGCCTTAACCTTTGTCATCGACCGCAATTGTGGCGACATCCATATTTTTTAGAGATGATCAAATAAAATCCTTCAGTCCTCTTGACAGAAAATCCCTAGATCGTATAGGCTTTAACTAGTAATGCTTCTTACTTAGGAACGGTGGCAATGGCAGTGACGACTAAACAACAGATCGAAGAATTTCAGATGGCATGTCGATCAAAGGATCTACGTGTGACACCGCAGAGGATTGAAATCTTCAAGGAACTTGCCATTGCTGTCGATCACCCTACGGCTGAAAAACTGCATCAACGCTTGATCGAGCGTATGCCGACATTGTCGCTCGATACTGTTTATAGAACACTTGGAACCTTTAAGGATATGGGGTTGATTAACAAGATTGATACCATTGAGAGTCAGGCCCATTTTGAGGTGTCTCATGTTCAACATCACCATTTGATTTGTGAGCAATGTAAAAAATTATCGATTTTGAATGGAGACAGGTCGATGATGCCGATTTACCAGAAGAAGTTCAGTCATTGGGATGTTTTGTGAAAAAGAACGTCGTGGTCTATGGTCTCTGTCATGAGTGTTTAGAGTGATCTGAACATTTTTTTTAATCTATAGATAGGAATAATTACTATAAACAAGTAGAACTTACCTGATAATTTGATAGACTGTTTAGATGGACGGATCCTGGCGTTTCTGTGATGAAATAAACCGATTTTAACGACCTGATTACGCGAGCCGGCGGCATTTAGTTTCACAGATGGTTGTCGGACATTGATACAAATAGGAAAGGAGAAAATGGTATGAGTGAGCAGGCTAAATGCCCGGTTACAGGGAGAACAAGTAAGCAGGTTACAGGCGGCGGTACGTCTAACCGAGACTGGTGGCCAAACCAGTTGAACCTGAATATCTTGCATCAGAACTCAGCTTTGTCTGATCCCATGGGGGAAAACTTCGATTATGCAGAAGAGTTCAAAAAGCTTGATTTCAATGCTTTAAAACAAGATCTCTATAAATTGATGACAGATTCTCAGGATTGGTGGCCAGCCGATTATGGCCATTACGGAGGTTTTTTCATCCGCATGGCATGGCACAGTGCAGGAACCTATCGCACAGGTGATGGTCGTGGTGGTGCGTCATCGGGATCACAGCGTTTTGCTCCTCTCAACAGCTGGCCGGACAATGTTAACCTCGATAAAGCACGTCGTCTGCTGTGGCCGATCAAGCAAAAATATGGTCGAAAAATTTCCTGGGCAGACCTGATGATTCTGGCTGGAAACTGTGCCTTGGAATCTATGGGATTCAAGACCTTTGGTTTTGCGGGTGGACGTGAAGATATTTGGGCACCAGAAGAAGACATTTATTGGGGGGCTGAGGATGAATGGTTGGGAGACAAGCGCTACAGTGGTGACCGAGAACTCGAAAATCCTCTCGCCGCTGTTCAGATGGGCTTGATCTATGTGAACCCCGAAGGTCCAAATGGTGAGCCTGATGCTGTTGCTTCGGGTCGTGATGTTCGCGAGACTTTTGCAAGAATGGCGATGAATGATGAAGAGACCGTCGCCCTCGTTGCTGGTGGGCACACATTTGGTAAATGTCACGGTGCTGGCGACGCTGCTAATGTTGGTCCTGATCCAGAAGCCGCTCCTATCGAAGCACAGGGACTTGGTTGGTCCAACAATTTTGGGAGTGGTAAGGGAGACGACACCATCAGTAGTGGTATCGAAGGAGCTTGGAACCCAACCCCGACCCAGTGGGATATGGGGTATTTCGATACTCTGTTTGGTTATGACTGGAATCTGGTGAAAAGCCCAGCTGGAGCCTACCAGTGGGTTCCGAGTGATCCGGTGGCAGCGAATGCTGTCCCTGGGGCCCATGATTCGTCTAAACGGCAAGCTCCGATAATGACGACTGCGGACCTTTCTTTGCGAATGGACCCTATTTATAAACCGATTGCGAAACGCTTCCACGAGCACCCAGACGAATTCGCCGATGCCTTTGCTCGTGCATGGTTCAAGCTGACTCACCGCGACATGGGACCGCGTTCACGTTATCTTGGCCCGGAAGTGCCACAAGAAGAGCTGAAATGGCAAGACCCGGTCCCTGAGGTCAGTCATGAGCTAATTGATGATCAAGATATGGCCAGCCTCAAAGGGCAACTTCTCGCTTCCGGTCTGACTGTTTCTCAACTGGTTTCGACGGCCTGGGCGTCTGCATCAACATTTCGTGGATCAGACAAACGTGGTGGGGCCAATGGGGCACGCATCCGCCTTGCACCACAAAAGGATTGGGTTGTCAATGAACCGGCACAGCTTGGATCGGTACTGCAGACTCTTGAAAAAATTCAGGATAAGTTTAATAGTGCTCAAAATAATGGAAAAATGGTTTCGCTTGCAGATCTCATTGTTCTTGGGGGATCAGCAGCCATTGAGCGGGCAGCACAGAATGCTGGTTATAAGGTATCTGTTCCCTTTATGCCGGGACGTATGGATGCGTCGCAAGAGCAGACAGACGTGGGGTCATTTTCAGTTCTAGAGCCTTCTGCCGATGGATTCCGCAATTACCTCAAGGGGAAATACAGCGTATCTGCTGAAGAATTACTGCTTGATCGTGCCCAATTGATGACATTGACCGCTCCTGAAATGACGGTTCTTGTCGGTGGGCTGAGGGTTTTAAATGCTAATGTCGGACAATCCCAGCATGGCGTTTTAACGAAAAAATCAGAGATTCTTTCCAACGATTATTTTGTAAATCTTCTCGACATGAATACGGTTTGGAGGGTTAATCCAAAAGCGGACGGTCTGTTTGACGGGTGCGATCGCAAAAGCGGTCAACTTAAGTGGACAGCAACACGTGTCGATCTTATCTTTGGTTCGAATTCTCAACTTCGAGCGGTCGCGGAAGTGTACGGCTGTGAAGATTCCGAAGAAAAATTTCTGCATGACTTTATCGCGGCGTGGAGTAAGGTTATGAACCTTGATAGATTTGATCTTGCTTGATCGAAAAACAATGCAATGGAGATGAGGGCCCTATCTGAATGGTTAATAGGGACCAAGGATATTGGTCTGAAATATATGTCGTTGATTAAAGCGCTTTATTTGTAAACTTGAAAGCCCTGAATAGCCGTCGATTGTAGGACGGCTATTCTTTTATTCTACAACCACAAGGAGGAAACAATCGTGGCAAGTATTAAAGGTACAGAAACAGAAAAGAATCTACTCAAATCATTTGCTGGGGAATCTCAAGCACGAACCCGATACACTTATTTTGCCAGCATTGCCAAAAAAGAAGGTTATGTCCAGATTGCTGATGTCTTTGAAGAGACAGCGAATCAGGAAAAAGAACATGCCAAGCGTTTTTTTAAGTTCCTTGAAGGGGGTGATCTGGAAATTACTGCAATGTTCCCGGCCGGCAAGATGGGCACCACCACAGAAAACCTGTTTGCTGCTGCAACCGGTGAAAATGAAGAGCACACAGATCTTTATCCTCAATTTGCAGAGATGGCAGCCAAAGAGGGTTTTGGTGAGATTGCTGCCGCCTGGAATGCTATTTCTGTCGCTGAAAAACAGCATGAGAAACGTTTCCGTGATCTGCTCGCCAATATTGAAAATGACCGTGTATTCAAGCGTGATGAAGAGGTAACCTGGCGTTGCCGTAACTGTGGTTATCTGCACACAGGCAAAGAAGCGATCGATCTGTGTCCTGCTTGTATCCATCCACAAGCTCACTTTGAATTGCTGGGTGAGAATTGGTAGTTTATTCCGTTCGAATCGATCCTGAAATCGGACATAGGTTGCTTATAGCCTAGATGTCGAAAGAACTAAGAATCCTGTCCTCACCCATATTGATTCTCTTGCTGAGATAAGAGGGGAGGTGGTGATCATTGTTCTTTCTAAGATTAAGATCCCCCTGTGTTATCGCAGGGGGATTTTTATGAAGTGAAATGACTGTACCATCTGTCCTTTGATTTGGTCCGTGGCAGATGATTGATTCGCTATAAGCTTGAATTACCCGAACGTTGAGGTCAGTCAATTGTAGGTGGCAGATATCGGTGTTACTATTTCGTTATCAGTGACGCTATGAGTGTGGCTTTTGTTGATGACTGAGGTGAAACTCACTATCAGGGGTGTGAGTTATATTGTTTTTTCCTATAAGGAGTGGATCGATGGCATATGAGAATATTGTTTTTGAGGTGGAAAGAGATATTGCAACAATCAGTTTTAATCGTCCTGAAGCTTTAAATGCGGTCAACTCTGCCACATTGAATGAGTTTTCCGATGTTCTGGACAAGCTAGAACGTGACGACGCTGTTCGGGTGGTCATCATTACTGGGTCAGGAAATAAATCTTTTGTGGCTGGGGCGGATATTTCGGAGATGGCGTATTTGAGTCCCCTTGAGTTGCGTGCCTTTTCAGCAAAAGCCCATGATTTATTTTTTCGTCTTGAAAATTTACCTGTTCCGGTTATTGCTTGCGTCAATGGTTATGCTCTTGGAGGGGGCTCTGAAATTGCCTTGGCGTGTGATTTCATCTACGCGTCTGAAAATGCCCGCATTGGACAGCCCGAAGTTACACTTGGATTGATCCCTGGTTGGGGAGGAACTCAGCGATTATCGCGTTTGGTGGGCAAGGCTATGGCGAAAGAGCTCTGTTTGACTGGTCGTGTGATGGATGCCGTTGAAGCAAAAGAGTTGGGGATCGTTAATCATGTATTTCCGCAAGAAACTCTTATGGAGGAAACTTTAAAGACCGCACACAAAATTGCATCGATGGGGCGAATCACTGTGCGAGCTGTTAAGCAGTGTGTTGACAGGGGATTCGATATCGATTTAAGAACAGCCTGTGCTTTGGAAACAGATGCTTTTGGGTATTGTGCTGCGACACCCGATGGTCAGGAAGGAATGAAGGCTTTTCTGGAAAAAAGGAAGCCTGAATTCACTGGGAAGTTAATATAGGGACTCTTCTCTTTGGGAAAAGATCGTGTGGCTTGTTGCTATAGAAGATAACATCTTGATCTCATTCTCTGATTAGTCTATCTTTATTGGTCCGGACTTACAATAGAGGTTGGCTATGTTTTGTGTCAAAGATAAATTATTTTTCAGCTGTAAACTGTTGACAGCTTTGATGACGTTTCTCACCGTTGTTGTCTCTGCAGGAGAGGCCAATGCGAACAATTTGTTAGAAATGTCATTAGAAGATCTTCTTAACGTTCAGGTCACCACTGTCTCCAAGGCCCCACACAGTTTATTAAAGTCCGCTGCGGCAATTTACGTTATCGATCAGGACGATATTCAACGTTCTGGAGCGAATAGTATTCCAGAGTTGTTAAAAATGGTCCCAGGAATGTCGGTTGCACAGCTTGACTCTAACCGATGGGCAATTTCTGGTAGAGGGTTTAACGGTCAGTTTGCTAATAAACTACTGGTGATGATTGACGGCCGGAGTGTTTATACCCCAATTTTTTCAGGTGTTTACTGGGAAACTCTTGATCTTGTGTTGGCAGAGATAGAGCGTATTGAAGTTGTCAGGGGGCCAGGCGCGGCTCTTTGGGGAGCGAATGCCGTTAACGGGGTGATTAATATTATCACCCGCACGGCAAAACAAACTTCAGGGACAGAGGTGACAGCCTGGGGAGGGACAGAAGAGAAAGCCGGTTTCAGTTTAATGCAGAGCGCCATGATCAGTTCCGATGATTTTTTGCGTTTATCGGTTAAAAGCTATGCTCGAGATGAAAGCCGATTGAATGGCTCTGGTGCCGAAGATGATATGAGGATGGCGAAGGTTGGTTTTCGCTGGGACCATACGGACTCGCAATGGTCAGGCAAGACGACAGGAAGTTTTTATCAAAGCAGAGCAGGAGGTCATTTTGATCGCACCTCTTTTGACGGTGATTACCATTCTTATTACTATGATGACAGTGATACCTTTGGAGGGCATCTACTGACGAAATGGGATCGTGCGTTAACCTCTCAATCCCACATGTCTTTACAGTTTTACTATGATTATAGTTATCGAGAAGAGGTGTTTTATGAATCTGAAACTCAGGTTCTGGACGCCGAAGTCCAATATAATTACTCTTTTATCTCAGGTCAGGTACTGACTTTGGGGCTAAACCTTAGAACATATTTCGATGATTTAACCGCGATTGAGAATACCTCAATGGACCCTGCAGAAAGAGAGTATGGATTTTATAGTTTCTACCTGCAGGATGAGATTCCTCTGACAGATCATTTGACGTTAATTGTTGGGAGTAAAGTCGAAAATAACGAAATGACCGACTGGGAATTTCAGCCCAATATAAGGCTGGCATGGTTTCCTATGAACAATTTGACGGTATGGGGAGCAATCTCAAAGGCAGTCAGGACTCCTTCGCGGATGGACGCGGATGGACAGATCTTGATTAAGGTTTACCCACCAGGAGATGTCTCTAATCCGACAACATTGCCGGGGTTTTACTATTTTACCGGATCAGACAGTTTTGATTCTGAAGAGCTTATTGCTTATGAAGTTGGGCTACGCCGTCTCATTAATGACGATATAAGTGCTGACTTTGCATTATTTTACAATGATTACGATAATCTTCGAACCGGACCAGGACCCGATGCAGAGCCTGTTGTTGTCAATGGTGTCCCGACCTACCTGAAGTTAAGAGGAGAGGCTGT
>JDSF01000492.1_pt1 | contig 12330 bp, 18 predicted proteins | sample 199441 | NCBI WGS metagenome assembly JDSF01 (sample SAMN02592751, study PRJNA231836) | bioreactor metagenome | isolation source: continuous culture bioreactor denitrification-DNRA | place: Germany: Bremen
TGTTCAGTACCCTGTAGGTCCGTATTCAAGGTGGGGTGAGACCTCTGAAGTTACAGGTCAGCAGCTATGACCGTGCTGCCCCTAGAGGAACCGGACATATCAAGGCAGGTTTGAACTACGCCATGAGTCTGTACCCAGGCTATAACGCAAAAAAGAATGGGTTTGATGAGAATATGTACCTTGATGCGGCCACCCACACCTTTGTTGAGGAAACCGGTGGAGCAAACTTCATCTTCATTACCAAGGACAACAAGGTGGTTACCCCCCCAAGAGCGATACCATCCTTCCTTCCATCACCAGAAGGTCACTTATGTATGTAGCAAAAGAGTATCTACATCTGGAGACAGAAGAACGGGAAGTACCGGTAAGTGAGCTCCCTGAATTTATGGAAGGTGGCCTTTGTGGTACTGCTGCTGTCATTTCTCCCATTGGATCGATCACCACAGAAAGTGGCGTTATCACGATGCCAAGCGGTATGGAGAAGATGGGACCGATCACCCAGAAACTCTATGATACCCTAACCGGTATCCAGATGGGTAGAATTGAAGCACCAGAAGGGTGGATTCATACCATCGCCTGATTACATTAAAACAATTTCATACAAGTAATAAACATTATTCCTGACAAAGTCCTTGCAATGTATTGTGAGGACTTCGTTGGGTATTCAATATTCTGAATGGAACGTTCAGTTGTTACCAGTCAATTAAGTCATTAATTGCTGAATCATTAATGACTGAGCAGACATCATTCTTGATACTTAGCATTTGCCAGACAGCAATATTGACAAGGATGTCTTACCTGCTCAACAGAGTTGTATGATTTTTTTCTGACCTAAATAAGTAAAATCGGGAAACCTGTTGTGCATTTATATAGTTGACATGATACACGATTTTTTCCTATGCTGACGACCATAGTACGAAAGCGGGGGGACTCTTCGGAGTTGAGAAGGCAGAACCTGACCCTTGGAACCTGGCAGTTAACACTGGCGTAGGGAAGCTGATGGATCCACTCAGGACAATCATCTCCCTACGGGGAGATTTTTTTTATATACAAGCGATGCGGGGGGGACTCTTCGGAGTTGAGAAGGCAAAACCTGACCCTTGGAACCTGGCAGTTAACACTGGCGTAGGGAAGCAATACATCAATCTGAATCATTGATAGTACTTGTCTTTTCCAGCAAGTGATATATATGAGGAGGATTTGAGATGAAACATGTATTGACCATCGCGGGCTCGGATTGTAGCGGTGGTGCCGGCATCCAAGCAGACTTGAAGACATTTGCAGCTCATGGTGTATACGGAATGAGCGTCATTGTCTCGGTTGTTGCTGAGAATACTCAACGGGTGATAGGAGCTCAAAACGTCTCTCCAAGACTGATTACTGAACAGCTACAGGCAGTTTTTGAGGACATCCGCGTAGATGCGGTGAAAATCGGAATGCTTCCATCCCAGTTGGTCATGGAAACGGTCGCCAAGGAACTGAAGGAGAGGAAACCCAGAAACATCGTTCTGGATCCTGTAATGATTGCAAAAAAAATGGATTCGCCCTCATGGATTCCAGCTTGGCACAGATATTGGCTGATCTGGTCTTACCGTACGCAGATGTGGTAACACCTAACATTCCGGAAGCAGAAGTCCTTGCCGATATGCACATCACTTCAATTGAAGATATGCAAGAAGCAGCAATTAGAATTCATGGGTATGGCCCATCCTATGTACTGATCAAAGGTGGTCACCGCTGTGATGATGCAGCTGATCTGCTGTATGACGGAAACAGGATGCTGTGGTTCAACGCAAAACGAATAGATACCAGGAATACACATGGAACAGGGTGTACTTTTTTCATCGGCAATTGCGCGAACCTTGCATTGGGTAAGCCTATCGAAAAAGCGGTTGAAGGAGCAAAGGCGTATGTGACCATGGCCATTGAGCACGCGCTGTCTTTGGGGAAGGGTTGCGGTCCCACACACCATTTTTATGATCTCTACAACAATGGATTAACCCGATAAGGAGGGGCAATATCATGGATACAAAACAGATGTACTCAAACAGTACAGAGATACTGCAGGCAATACGTGAGAGGAAACCTATCGTCCATCAGATTACCAATTACGTAACGGTAAAGGATTGTGCCAACGTAGTCCTTGCTATGGGAGGCTCTCCCATTATGGCGGATGCTGAACAGGAGCTGGAAGATATTGTTCGCTTAAGTAATGCTTTAGTCATAAATATTGGGACCCTTAATGATCGAACACGTTCCTCGATGTTTCTAGCTATCCGCATTGCGCAGGATTATGGCATCCCCATCATTCTAGACCCGGTAGGAGAGGGAGCTTCCTCCTATAGGACAAACACCGTGCAAAGCTTGATCTCTCACGTGGTTCCCACTGTGATTCGAGGGAATCTGTCAGAGATTAGAAGTGCCGCACAGTTGAGTAGTCATACCTTGGGTGTCGATTCTGCTGGCTGTGATGGAACCGAACAGATTGAACAAACCAAGGAAATTGCTTGTAATCTTTCCCGGAAACTTGGATGTGTTGTTGCCATCACCGGCAAGTTCGACATAGTCTCAGATGGTACATCTATGGCAATCATTGAAAATGGGCATCCCGCTTTGACCCAGATTACGGGAACGGGATGTATGAGTACGGCTATGGTCGGTACCTGTTGCGCAGTAACCGATGACTATTTCTCAGCTACAGTTACAGCTCTTCTTGGTATGGGTATTGCCGGAGAGCTGGCAAGCGTGCATGCAGGTTTGGGAAGTTTCCATGCTGCCTTATTTGACCATCTCAGTACCCTTGATGGTGCTCTCCTGATGCAAGAGGGGGCCTTTCATGTCAAATAGTTATCCTGCTAAAGGATTCTCGAGTCGTTCCTTGTTCCTTATTTGGGCAGGGGCAGCAATTTCTGTTGCGAGATGCTTTCTGGAAGTGTACTGGCTTCCCTCGGTATGTCATCCGGACTGGTGGCTATTCTTCTTGGTCACATGATCGGGGGTGTCCTGTTGTATCTTGCCGCTATCATGAGCAGCTCCTTACGAACTTCAGCGATGGAATCAACCCGTTACTCATTTGGAATCTATGGATCGTATGTTTTCTCAAGTTTCAATATCCTTCAGTTGATTGGATGGACATCCATCATGATGCTGCAGGGCTCTCGTATCCTTAACCAAATAACCACAACGCTGTATGGATACAGCAATCCCAACCTCTGGATGATCGGTATTGCCTTGTGTATTTCAATCTGGTTGCTGTTCATATCGCGTCAACATGCACAACTCAATGGTCTTGTGGTGGTTTTGTTGCTACTGTTGAGCCTGGTGATGGGATATCGGCTCATACGTGATCTTTCCATCAATACATTAGAAGGAGCGTGGCCGACGGTTACCTTTTGGCAGGGAGTAGAGGTGAATATCGCGATGTGTCTCTCTTGGCTACCCTTGATAGGAGATTACACCCAACATGCCAGACAGTCGAGAAGCGGCCCGTTGTGGAGTGCCGTTGGATATTCGGTTGTAGGAAGCTGCATGTTTGCATTAGGGTTGGGGTTATCCCTTGCTACCGGGAGTTCTGATATTGCATTGATGCTGACAATTTCTGGGTTTGGATTGGCTTCGCTTTTCATTGTATTTTTTCTCGACCGTAACCACCACCTACCTGGATGTATATTCAGCGAGTGATAGTTTCATGAATATCTGGCCGTTGAATCACGGAAAGGTGCTTTCCTTACTCTTTACGTTCATCAGCCTGCTCATCGCCCTCCTACTGCCGATGGATACCATTGAACCGTTTCTATATCTCATTGGAGCCATCTTTTCTCCCCTGTATGCACTGTTGTTCGTAGATTACTTCATCCTCAACAGACCTTCTGCACAGTTAAACCGCTGGAACCTGTCAAACATGGTGCTCTGGGGGGGGCTAGGTGTTGTGTTGTACTTTCTGATGCAAACATTTCTCCTTGACGTGAGTAATTCCCTGCTTATATTCCTTGTCGTCGGAGGAATCAGTGTACTCATTAAAAGGAGGCTAAAGCATGTGTAAGGTGGACTATGCCTTGTATATGGTAACAGATCGAACGCTCATGAGAACGAAGACCTTGGAAGCGTGTGTTGAACAAGCGCTTGATGGTGGTGTCACGATGGTGCAATTGCGGGAAAAAAAAGCTGGATAGGGACGCTTTTATCATGTTGGGTAAACGTATTAAGTATCTCTGCGATGCATACGATGTTCCGCTGGTAATCAATGACCGGCTGGAGGTTGCTCTAGGGTGGGCTCTGTTGGGTACATATTGGTCAGCATGATCTGTCGGTTTCTGAGACACGTGCAATACTTGGACCAAACCGCTTGTTGGGGGGTTTCTGTGAATACTGTGGCCCAGGCTGAAAGAGCCCAGGCAGATGGAGCGGACTATCTGGGGGTTGGGGCTATGTTTGTCACCCAGACCAAACAGGATGCTTCATATGTTTCTCTACAAACATTGGCAGCAATACGCAAAGCAGTGAACCTGCCGATTGTGACCATCGGAGGCATGAACAAGGAGACTATTCCGCTGTGTGCCCCATATGGTGTGCAAGGGTTTGCTGTAGTTTCAGCCCTCATCAACCAACCTGACGTCTTCCATGCTGCCAAGGAACTGAAACAATGCTCAGAAACGTATGTTCATCCTATTCCTCCTGCAATATATGGGACTTGAAGCAAGACAGTTCGGAAATAAGTCTTGGTTTGGAAAGCCTCCTTGAGATTCCTTGCGGATTGGCCGGTTCTCTACGAGAGTCCTGACGTTTTTTCTTTTTTTTAGGGGAGGTGATATTGCCTGGGAAACATTCCTATGCGATATTGGAAAATGGTTTTTGGTATTAATGTCTGATTTTATTGGAGCAGTAATATAGTGGGAATACGATTTATATCCACCAAGGATTCCTTACTCTTGGCATATTCTCCTGACGACAATGGTTCATTTCTTCATCGTGGAGCATCTGTTTCTGAAGTATCCCCCAACGGTATGGGGAGGATTGCTGGACTCTATCATGTCAAGAACGAGAACCTTGTGGAATCGGATTCGGTGGACTTGAAGGAAAGCGTATCTGGTGACGAATTCTTGTTGTACCGAATTGCACAAATACGGGATCACTATTTTTCGTTTGATACGTATTTCCTCGGGGGGGGAGAACAACTACCGATCAATCTCTGGATTTCTATCGCAATCCCCATCTCTGATGAACTTTTCAGAGAGACGGATTTGATTGGAGATATACTGGAAAGAAAAGGAATGGGATACAATCCCGTGGTTATTGGGGGGGGAAATTATCCAGATGCGATGCCGATGGTATTCTTTCTCTCAAAACCCAATTACTAGGGGTTGTTAATCCTTTCGTGCTTTTACAACCAGATTATGAAAAAATTTCTTCTTCTAATGGTTTTGAGAAATAATATCCTTGTACCCTCTCAATGCCAACACTTCTGATCAAGGCTAACTGTTCCTTTGTTTCAACTCCTTCTGCAATCACACACTTTCCCATCTTATGAAGCATCTCAGTCAATAAGGATAGCATGGAAGGGTTTGTCTCAGCGGCTTTAATGACGCTTTTATCAAATTTCACATAATCATATGGGAGATCAATCAACGCCCGGAGGTTTGAATACCCTGTTCCAAAATCATCCAGAGCAAAAGTAATCTTTTTCAATGATAATTCAATCATAACATCTGATACAGTATCATATGATCGTAGGACTACTGATTCGGTAATCTCAAACCCTATTCGTTTTGGTTTGACGCCTTCTTGTTCAATAATGTTCAGAAGTGTTTTTTCCTATGGTTTTAGATTCAAAATCTTCTCCAGAAAGATTCATGGCTATATGGCTCAAGGGTGAATTGTCCTCTGGAAGTTGTTTAATGAATCTACAAACCTTAGTGAGTACAATCTGAGTGAGTTGAACGATAAGCCCAGTCTGTTCAGCAAGAGAAATAAACTCACCGGGTTGTAAAAAAAATCCCAGGTGTCGATCCTCTATTCTCATCAACGCTTCGGCCGAAACGAGTTGTTCTGTTTTTTGCATCATAGATTGGTTGATAATGCACGAGCACCTGATCTGGATACTTTATGGATTCACGTAAAGCGGAGATGATATTTAATTTCCGCTCATGATCAACCATGCTTTCGCGAGTATAAACTATGAGAGACCTGCTGCGAACCGTTTTGATTTCGAGTAGTAATTGATTGACTGCTTTTTTTTAAACTCTTCCATGGTCGCGGCTTGTTGAGGGATATTGATTATTGCCATATTAACTTGGATATGCACAGATCTTTCGTTAAGTATCCAGGGTTGATTCAATCTGTTTTCTATTTGATTGGTAATCGATAGTGCAGTTTCTTCTTTAGTGGCAGGAAAGCACAGGCAAAATTGGTCATTGGAAATTCTAAATACCTCATTCGTTTTTGCTAATGTCCGAAGAAAGTCTGCCAGATTTATAAGCATTTGATCGCCAAGGAATTGGCCGTAGCGGGAGTTGAAATATCGGAAATTTTCAATATCAAGAAGGATTACAGCATATGGAGAACGAAAACGGAATATGCGGATCATTTTTTCGTTTGAGAAGCGTAAAAGAAGGCAACCCGGTCAAGGGGTCGGTTCGAACTGAATCCCTTTGCCCGATTAGATAATAGAGCACCAGCATAAAGGAATTTACCATGGTAAACATGACATGGGTGTGTGTAATATAAAAGGTAATGAGCGATGTAGTAAATGCCATTGGTAAAAGCATAGAGATGAACAGAAAAGAGCCTGGTAGTTCTTTCCTATGTCCAAGTGTAGAGAGGAGCATCGCCAAGCAAAAGAAAAAAGGAAAGTATCAGCATATAAGTAGTTCCGCCAGAGGCAACATGTGTTCATAGCCAATATTAAAAGGGTAAAAATTGCTGTTTTGGTATGTCAAACAGGGCAATTACTGCCATCACTGCAAGCGGAATAGCATGAAGTAGCGAGAGGATGTTCACAAGTTTTTTCATTGTCAATGACATTGAGAGCATTGAAATGCATCCACATCCCCAACAACAAAGGAAAAGAAAGATAATGCAATGTCCATAAGATTCTGTTAATGGGTATTGGATATAGTACGATACCCTCTCTTCCCAGGCAAATGAAAATAGTAATGACAAGGAATATTGAATAGGCTATCGTCAATTCTGCAAAAAAGCGGCTTCCCCCTGTCCTTCCTAATCAGGGGAAATCTTAGAACATCTGCTAGAATAGCTAGCATGAGAACAATGGAAAGCAATGTGGCTTCAAAATACTGCATGGAAACTCCTCAGATATCATGGTGTGAGGAATACCTGATAACGCTATTGCACTTCCGGGTCCTGAAAAATCAGCTTTTCTTCAGGAAAATGCTTGTTGATTCGAGACAAATCACTTGATCATGTACTCCTCGCAATTTTGGTAACAAGTATACTTTATTCTTTAGGAGAAAAAAGACAAATTATAGTATTTAATAGTGATTTCCCTGTGCATAGCCAGTGTTTTACATGAACACTATGATTTCTTAAAGGTCGAAGTAGTAATTAGGTTCACATCCTTAATGGAGCTAATCTCGTCGGTCTTTTGGGTTATGTAAGAGGTCAAGAGTAAAGCATGTATTCATTTTCTGGATTGTGTTTAGAGACGAAAGAACGAAAGCTATGTGATTAAATGTCGCTAGACATGGCGAGGGTTGACTCTGATAAAATTAATATTAAGTGCAAATTCTGCATTTAAGTATTTTCTTACCTGTTTACCCCAGGAACAGGCTGTTGTACATTGGTACTAGTATCCCCCCCCGGAGGTATGTATTCGATGCGCAAGATTATACTGTCGCTGCTGTTCTTCTTTTCTATCTCAATCTCTCTGTTTGCCTACCAACAGATAGAGACCCAACATACCAAAATCATATTCGAGGAACAGGACCAAATGTATGCACGGGAGGTTGCCTCCTTTGCAGATGAAGTGTATGAAAATCTTGCCTCGTACTTGGATTATGAGAGTGAGGGAAAAGTACCGGTTGTCATGACAGGAAAGACCGCTTGGGCAAATGGATATTATTCTCCCTTCCCAGCTTCCATATACATGTACATTACCAGCCCAGATAATCGGTTCATCGGAAGCAGAACCTCTAGTTGGTTGAAGAGCCTCTACACCCATGAGTTGACGCACTACCTCCATTTGAATGCAAAAGTGGGACCTGCCAAGGTCCTGGGATTTCTTGGTCCTGGCGTGAATGCCTTCAGTACGGTATTTATGCCGGGTTGGTGGATTGAAGGAATCACGACGCATACCGAAACAACGTTTGCGGAAGGGGGAAGGGGAGACTCACTTCCCTTTGCCCTCTCATACCAAGTACCTTTATCGAAAGGTTCGATGTGGAGCCTTTCCCAAGGTGCATACAACGGTCCGTTTGCCCCGTCTGGCCGCATCTACGTCACTGGTTACCTGATGGTGGACTATTTGATCGATACCTATGTGTTGATGCATTCAACACCATAAATCGTAAGTTTGCGGCCTTCCCATTCTTTGGACTCTCTCCCGCATTCCGGAAGGTAACAGGATATTCAGCAAAAGAGTTGTTCACCTTTGCCCTGCATGAGAAGAAGAAACCCCTTGAGACTGTTGAGGGAGAAATTCTCAGTGTAAAGGGTCATGGGAATTCCTATCTCCCCCCATGAAGTAAGCCTTGGAGTGGTTGGCTATCGTGAAAGTCCATATGATGGTGTTGCCCTCTATCGCTATAGGGAAGGACAGCAGCCAGAGCGCCTTTACTCGCTCCCTATTTCCGGCCGCTCGTCACTGGCACTCTCCGATGATATAGCTTTGCTTTCCGTTGATTCCGTTGACCCCACAGATCCTTCAAGCCTATCCCTTGCCCTGGTCAGTTACAGTGACCTCTATCTACTGGACTTGGAGCGTCATGAATCTACTCAACTGACAGAGAACCAGCGCCTGGTGCATCCCTCTCTCAGCGGAGACGGAAAGCGGGCAGTTGCCTCCAGAATTTCCGGTTCCTTCTATGAGTTGGTGGAGATTGACTTGGAGGGGAAATCTGTGGAGCTCTTGTATAGGGAAGAACGCTCAAACCTGCTGGAACCTTCACTCAGTATAGATGGATCAATGCTTGTATTCCTTGCACTGGAGGAGGGTAACTCCTCGATCAAGCTGTTGGACCAGGGTGGCGCAGTACAGACACTCGTTGGACCAACGCAAAATGAGCTTCGCTCGCCTCTGTTTGCAGAGGATGGAACCATCCTCTTTGTTGGAGAGCAGGATGGTGTGTTCAGCGTCTACCGACATGATAGCGAGAAGAATGAGACGGTTAAACTCTTCAGTGATCCCTCAGGCATTTTCGCTGCACGTATTATCGGTGACTTCCTCATATATGAGACATATACCCCAGAAGGTTTTGCACTAAAATCGGTAGCAGTGGAACGTATTGAACATGCCCCGGCTCATTTTTTCTGAACCAAAAATGGGGAATGATACCATTGATGTCGCAATTGAGTACCCCATCTCCAGCTATCGGGACAATCTGCGACTCAACCTTGTGCTTCCATTCCCCTTTGTGGAAGCGAATAGTATTCAACCAGGTATCTGGTTTCACGCTACCAGCAATCTCAGAAAGCAGAGCTTAATCGGAAGTATTGGATACTCCTTTACAGGGATGCGTACCGTCTCCAATGTGGTCTACCAATACGCTGGAGGCAACTATTCCCTCCAGCTAGCCGGTAACCTTAATACCTACGATATCGGCTCAGCAACATACCTTACCAATGCCTCGGTGACCGTAGGACTTCCCGTGTACTACCACTCAGGTTTTACTGCAATCAAGCGGATATCCCTCCAGCCGTCACTATCGATTACAACAGATTATTCTGACTGGGCAGGAGCCGCAACACTTACCATTGGCGGGTCCTCCGTGTCGAGGGATTACCGTACCATCGACTTTTTTGGACCGAGCATGAGCGAGGCAGCTGCTGGAGCCCAAATTCTGACAAATGGGGATTTTTCCACCCAATGGTATGCGGCTTTCGCAAGCATCATGCACCAGCAGAGGCTGTCCTGGGGCCGCCATATGGTAAGAGCATCTCTCGCTGGTGTTGTTAACTCTCGAGGGGTAGGGAGTGCTTATCCGCTCTTCTCCTTCCGGTCGGTAGGGCATGGGGATGCAAAGATTCGCCTTTCAGGATCTTACCTGCTTCCTCTTGGTTTGCTTGATCATCCATTCCTCTACGGAGGATTTACCAAGGCAGGATTGGAGCTTTCTGCCCAAACTGCTTGGTATCTTACCGATGGGGCTATACAGTGGGAAGATGCTTGGGCGATGGGGGCAACGCTGAGTGGCAATTTTGTGATGGGAGGACCTTCCTTTGCCTTCCAACCATTTGTTCGATTTGCCTATCTTTTTTTTGGACCTAATGATTGGGCCATTACCATTGGTATGAACGGGCAGGGCATTCTCGATTTTTTTTCCCTACTCCCGATCATGCTCCACGTCTATAACGATGCCTGTCATGAGGAGCCAAGGACCGGTATGCTCTGTAAAATGGGTATCGACATTTGAGACTTCATCGGTTCCAAAGATATACTGAAGCGTCGAAGTGAAACGCAGACGGTAGTTCTGCCGTTCAATAACCAAGCCAGGAATGCCCAATCCCTTGAGGCCTACCTCGATGGCAATCGTGGGGTGCAGTGATTCAACTAATGTTTTGGTGAAGTCTTGCTGTAAATTGAAACGCTGTATACCTGCAAGAAGTTTTCCGTAGGGCACCAATCGAGGGTTATAGGAATATTCCAAGAATAACCGAGCATCCAGGAACCCACGTTGAGCCGGTCATCCTGGTCAGCCATATTATTGAACATAGGTCCATTTTTATGACGAATTTCAAAACTCACAGCCTTGTAAGAGAATGCGAAAAGTCGATTTTGTTGTCCATTGAGGTCATAGAGGAACCCAGTAGAGAAGATGAAATCAGCAGAACGGAACTGCCTTTCCTTCCACAAGGAAAGGACATCGAAGCTGAAGCCGCCAAAAGAGACGCCGGTTTCCAAGTACGAAATGAACTGGGTATGTAATAATCCACCATTATAGTGGTAGGACAGGAATGGCCCTTGGTAGCGTTCGACCATTTCCTGATGAACGGTACAGGAGTGACTTGTGCTTCTAAGAAGATATCCCAAACGAACCGAGAGGAAGGAGTCGAACTGTAAACGCAAGTTGCCACTGTATGCTTGTTCCCAGTTGTGGGAATAATCCAGATCCAACTCGAAGGAGTACCTCATTCCACCCTTCCTACTGCCGAATGAGGTACGGGCACCTATCAAAGGGTGTAGGGTACTCTCATCTGTGGTGTAGGTGAGGTTGACGGGATCGCGACCAATAAGACTATGTAAAAAAATTCTGTGCCTCGTCAAAAGCAAGATTGCCACTGGCAACCAAACCCAATCGAGGGATGAATGTGAACAATTGATGCTGCAGTTGATATGATGCAACAAGGGCTGTTACATCATAGCGTTGCATGGTATCGAGCGGTCGGTGTAGCCACCAGTGACAAGACTTAGGGTGAAGGAGGACGAAAAGACTGCCTCAAGAGACGATCCGTAGGATAGTCCGTCGTCATGGTTGTAACCGAGTCCCATCGTATACCAGTCATTGTTGCTTCCCACAGTAAGTGATTCTATGCTTGCAGATACAGAAGTAGTACAGAGCAATAGGATGAAACAAAAAACTACCAGTTTTCTAGAGTTTCTCTGCAAGTTCCAACCACCTTTGTTCTGCCGAGTCGAGTTCTGCTCGCAGGTCATGATACGTTTCCGTGCGCTCTGCTAGAGTCCCTTCTTCAGTGGTCTCAGCATGTGAGAAGCTTGCTTCCAAAGTATCAATACGTAGTGAAAGGCTACTCATCTTCTCTTCAAGAGCCTCAAACTCCTGTCTTTCTCGGTATGAGAGGCCTTTCTGTTCTGATTTTCTGGTCGTTTTTTTGCACCGGGGTCTCTGGAGTTTCTTTCTGTGTGGGCGGCGAGTTTTGGGTTCGTTCTTTCCACTCACTGTAGCGCTGTGCTTCATACCGAACAGTGCCTCCTTCCTCAAGCACAAAGAGTTCATCACAGGTAAGGTCCAGGAATGCTCGGTCGTGGGAGACGATGAGTACACATCCCTCAAAATCCTGAATGTACTGTTCGAGATTCTCCATGGTGGGGAGGTCAAGGTCGTTGGTCGGTTCATCGAGCATCAAAAAATTTGGATTGGAAAGAAGGCGGGAGACCAAGTAGAGCCTTCTCTTCTCTCCCCCTGAGAGGGTCGCAAT
>JDSF01000493.1_pt1 | contig 12320 bp, 14 predicted proteins | sample 199441 | NCBI WGS metagenome assembly JDSF01 (sample SAMN02592751, study PRJNA231836) | bioreactor metagenome | isolation source: continuous culture bioreactor denitrification-DNRA | place: Germany: Bremen
GCGTATTTCTTTTGGCACCCACCAACAGGTATGACGATGACAACTGGCGAGGATACGGAGATTACTATTCCGGATATTCCTCTACCGATTAAGGCCGCTGACATGCCTGACTCAGCCGATCCGACAGAAAAGGCTATCGGCGATGGAATTTATGAGTATCTGTGTCAGTTTTCTTTCTGTCCACATGCTGCCGATTATGCCAATATTTTACAAGAGGCGTTTCCCTTTCTGATTTCCGATATCGCTTCCCAGTTGATCCTGCTGGATGTCAAAAATGTTGAATCAGAAGGACAAAACAGAAAAATTTCCCTCTTGAACATCTTGCATCATATTGAACCTGAAAACTTTGGGCTGATGCATAAAATCGGAACCGCTCATTTTGATCTGGCACTGAATTATACTGAATTAACCAAGGTGAAACCCCATCTGGCTGAAGCCCGAACCTGGCTTGAGAAAGCTCGCAGACTGAGCAACGATGATGTCTCAAACCTTAATCTGCTCGGGCAGGTCTGTTATTTGATGGGAAGTTATCATCAGAGCCGTCTTTATTGGAAACGTGCAGTCGAACTGTTAGAAGAGGGGGAGGTTAAAAACGAACTGCAGGCTAAACTGACCCGTATTGAATCTTCAAATCTGCCTGATAAACCTTTGGCAGAGAGCTTGGAATTTGTTGGTGCTGCGCTAGAATATATAAACAGTGAAGAATTTGCTCAGGCCCGTGAAATTATGGAGAACCTCGAAGCTGTTGGGGATTTGCCACGAGAGATGCCCAATCCAGAATTCTTCTATCTCCTTGGTCTAAGCCGTGAAAAGTGCGATGATCCATCAGGAGCATATGAGGGCTACGAAATGGCCTTAAGTTTGGATAAAAACCATCAAGCCTCGCAGGAGGCCCTTGGTCGAGTCCTGTCAGAACAAAAAGGATAAGCATGGAATCAATCAAATTTGCAGATGTTCTGTTTACTGCGATAACGTTACTGATAATTTACGTGATTTTGTATTACGTCAATAAGGCGAAGCGGAAGGACGATCAACCGGATCAGAGTGAAATGGCTGCGGTTGCTAAGCCTGAGCCTGATATTGATGACAGTCAGGATGAACTGAACAACAATTAATTTCAAACCTAAGAGCTCGCTGTGACTGCGAGCTTTTTTATTGAGCGCTATGGATACAAACATGATCACATTATTAAAGCAGCAGTGCCCAGATCTTGAACAGCTGCTGGATATCATCAACCAAAAGGACGCTGCTTTCTGGCTGGTCGGTGGGTGTTTGCGTGATCTGGTCATGGACAGGCCTGTTAATGATATTGATCTGGCCTGTGATGGTGATCCGACTGAATTAGCAAAGAAATGGTCTCGAATGGTCAACGGGCGTTGGTTCTGGCTTGATAAAGAGCGTCTGCAAAGCCGTGTCTTGCTCTCCAGCTCTCTCCATGTTGATTTCTCACCCTTAAGGGCACCATCCCTTATTGAAGATCTGGAATTGAGAGATTTCACCATCAATTCAATGGCAATCTCATGTTCCGAGCCAGATCGACTTATCGATCCGTTTAATGGCAAGGACGATATAGACCTCGGTTGTTTAAGACCGACCTCTGCGCGAAGCTTCCCTGATGATCCGCTAAGGATGCTCAAGGGCGTACGTCATGCCGTCACTCTTGATATGGCTTGCATGCCAGAAACTGTTGCGAACATTCGCAAACATGCACAATTAATATCTCAGATTTCCGGTGAACGAATTCGAGAAGAGTTAATGGGGATTCTAACCTCAGATGACCCTGTCTCTGGACTTGATCTCCTCTGGAAGAGCGGGCTGCTCGCGTCACTGTTTCATATTGATCAAGAAGAGATCGATGCCGATTGGTGGAGTTTACTCGATGGACTAGCAGAGTTATGTCAGAACTTGAAAGAACTTGAACGGCAATGGGTTAAAACAATCCATGATTTATCGGAAAAAATCGAATTTAAACATCTCCGCGCCATTTATCTGTTGGTTCAGGTTGTCCAGTTGCTACAACCAGAAAACCTTTCTGGGTTACTGCATGACCGCCTTAGACTGAGTCGTTACGAACAGCGTCTGGTTGAGTCATTGGTCAATCTGAAAGGACATTACAGCCATTATCTTTCTGAATTCAATTCAACCACCTTTGAACGGACCAGAGCGCTGGTGGTTGAGCAGTTAGAGCCTTATTCCTTAGAAAAAATGCTCTATATCAGTCTGTTTGATGAGCGTTTATCATTTCAGCAAAGTATTGATCTGCATCGATGTTTTTCCGCATGGCAATCAATGGGCAGGGTGCCCGATTTGATTTCTGGCCAGCAGATTCAAAAAATAGCGGATTGTCCCAGTGGCTCAGCAATTGGTGAATGGCACAGAAAATTGAAACAAGCTGAAATCAATGGAGAAATAGCAAATGTTGATGATGCCGAAGAATGGTTAAAAAAACAAATTAGCATTTGACAAGTATGAGTGCAGATTACTATACTGCGCCAACGTTTTGCGGGAATAGCTCAGTTGGTAGAGCGTCAGCTTCCCAAGCTGGATGTCGCGAGTTCGAACCTCGTTTCCCGCTCCATAATAAAATCAAATGGTTACAGCTTTTAGTTGTAACCATTTTTTTGTTGAATGTTGGGTCTACACCAAAGAAAGGGGATGGACGATAATCCTTGCCACAAAAACTGATCAAATTCATTCTCATTTCTACCCGCACAACACCCTGACGCGCAACCGATAATTCTCAAGGTTTCTAAATCCATATGCCCTGCGCTGGATCAACTTCATATTTCGATGAGACCCTTCAACAATGTCATTACTGCGATAGTCGCGAAACATGCGAGCGATAGCATCTAGCCAACAGGTGATGATCTTGCCTAATGTTTTCATCGGACGAAAAGGACTTGCTTTCAACATCTGCACATTTCCCAGCAGCTTACGAACAAGTTTTCTACAGGCATAGAGGTTCTTTCCTTTGTTGTGACAGAGTTCAGCCAATTCCTGCAAGAAGATCCAAATATTTTTATAGCTGGATTCTGTCCAAAGTAGCGCTCAAGGGGGTCTACCCCGAATTATAAATAGAGACAAGCATCCCCCCCCCCGAAAAAGGTCAGCCTGCTATCATAAAGTGAGCAATGTATTGAACCTGTAGTCTTCTTACTATAGTATAAGTGCTGTTTTATTTCTTAGATGAAGAGAGGTGGCCGGTTGAAGCATAATTCAGATGCTAAGTGTGGGCACCTGCTTCACATAGTTTTTGTTCTTAAGGACATATTGAATGAGTCAGTTTACGATAAATACGAGTCTAACAATACCCGTTGAACGAAATTTTGATCTTGAAAAGGTTATAAAGGGAAAGAGTCAAAGAAAGACATATCCTTCAAAAACGGTTTTTCTTGATTGTGGAGAGGATATTGAAGGAGTTTATTATCTTCGAGTCGGAAGAACCAAGCATTACATTATTGGTGAGGATGGATCTGAAAAAATCTTATATACATTAAGTTCCGGATGGTTTTTTGGTGAGACACCAAATATTTTAGACGTGCCGACAGGACTTATTTCCGAAACAATGGAAAATACCGAAATTTGGAAAATATCATATCAAGTCTATGAAGACCTGCTTGATCAGAATAAGGTTTTTCGAGATGCCATAATGACATGTATGGCAAAAAAATTGCTGATCATGCGGCATGAGATTGAACAACTTGTTTTTCATTCATGTAAACAGAGAATTATGCAACTTCTTTGTTCCACAGTTGATTCCTCTTCGATTGAAGAAGAGAAATGGTACAATTTGAGAATTCATTACACTCAATATGAGCTAAGTACAATTATAGGAAGTGCGCGGGTCACAACGACAAAACTTATTAATGAACTGTGCTCTGAAGGGTTTATCCGGGTATTGAATCGCAAGATCCAAGTTTCAAAAATTGGTTACAAAAACGTGGTTGAAGACGATCCTGAAAGTTTGTAACAAAATATCATTTTTATAGTAGCTTACATTGTTCCTTCCCATATATATCACCCCACTGCCATAATATATGATCACTCAACGAATAAAATCGAGGAGTGATTATGAGTTCTGAAAAACATTCTAAATATATTGACGTCCTGAAAGAAGAGTTAGTCCCAGCTATGGGCTGTACCGAGCCAATCGCTATTGCATACGCTGCTGCCAAGCGCGTGAAACTCTAGGGACTATTCCTGAGCAAATTCAGATTGAAGCAAGTCGCAATATTATCAAAAACGTTAAAAGTGCCGTGGTTCCTAATACTGGAAGTTTAAGGGGAATGGCTGCTTCGGCTGCTGCAGGGATCATTGCAGGTAGAGCAGAGGAGGTACTGGAAGTGCTTGCTACGGTCAGCGACGAGCAAAAACATCAGATTAAGGAATATTTGGAGACAACAGAGATTGAAGTTACAGAAACAGGACGCAATTTGACTTTTGAATTGACAGTGACTGTTTCGGCCGGAACCTCAACGGCAAGTGTTCAGATCTCCCATTATCATACGAATATTGTGCTGGTAACAAAAGATGGTGAGATTGTTTACTCTAATCAGGACTGTGATGAGATTTCGACGCAAAATTTAACTGACCGTACTTTCATGAATGTCAGGGATATTCTCCATTTTGCTGAATCTGTCAATTTGAGCGAAGTCGAAGATTTGCTTCAGCAGCAGATCGATTACAACATGGCGATCGCCGAAGAGGGGATGACTGGAGAATGGGGGGCCAATATCGGCAAAGTATTGCTAGATACTTGGCCTGATGATGTCAAAGTTCGATCTAAAGCGTTGGCTGCGGCTGGATCCGATGCTCGTATGAGTGGTTGTGACCTACCGGTAATGATCACCTCTGGAAGCGGCAATCAGGGTATTACTGCTTCAGTTCCAGTTATCGTCTATGCTCAGGAGCTTGGCTCCGATAGGGATACACTATTGCGTGCTCTGGTCGTCTCGAATTTAATTACGATTCATCAGAAAACCGGAATTGGAAGGTTATCAGCATACTGTGGAGCAGTCAGTGCCGGTTGCGGAGCTGGAGCAGGAATCACGTGGCTTCATGGTGGGAAATTTGATGAAGTCGCTCATACCATAGTCAATGCTTTGGCGATCTCCTCTGGAATTATTTGTGATGGGGCTAAGCCCTCCTGCGCTGCTAAAATAAGCTTATCAGTTGATGCCGGTATTTTAGGCTTTAATATGTACGAACAAGGACAGCAATTCTATGGTGGTGATGGCATCGTCACTAAGGGGGTTGAAAACACAATCAGAAATGTCGGTCGTCTAGGCCGCGAAGGAATGAAAGAAACGGACAAAGAAATTATCCGGATTATGTTAGGGGAGTAATCCTAATATGTGATCACGGACAATCGATCAATATCCCACAAAAATTTGAATGACACGAAATTATCTAACAGATAGTACTTAAGCCTGATTATTAGGGGGCCTTATCGTGAATTGGCAAACAATTGCTGTGCACCGTGATTTTTTAAAAGATACCCTACGGCAGACAATAAATTTCAAATTCACAGATAAGCAACAAGGTACTTCTGCGCCACCCATCCAAAAACAAACTCGTGAAAATCAGAAGTTAATCAATCTTCCTGGAATGGGTGCTTGGGATAGTTACCGCGGAACCGATCTTCTCGATGCAATTTTTAGAAGGCAGAGTCATCGAAAGTTTAAATCTGAACACTTGACTCTGGCAGAATTGGCATTTTTACTTTGGTCAACGCAAGGAATTAAAAATAAGTCGAGATCTGGAAGTACAACAAGAATGGTTCCGTCAGCGGGGTGTCGTCATCCCTTTGAAACTTACCTGATGGTGAACTGTGTAGAGGGCTTGGAGTCTGGAGTATATCGTTATTTACCTAAAGAACATGCTCTCGTACTAGAATGTCTTGATAAGGACCTTGTTGATAATCTTACCCTGGCAGCGATGGGAAGAGTATTTATTGGTTCTGCGCCGGTAACGTTTGTTTGGACATCCATCCCTTATCGCTCTGAGTGGAGTTATACCACAGCGGCACATCGAGTAATTCTTATGGATGCAGGCCATATCTGTCAGAATCTCTATCTGGCTGCAGAAGCAATTGGGTGTGGGACTTGTGCTATCGCTTCTTTCAAACAGGAATTGATGGATAAGTTGGTTAAGGTTGATGGTGTGGATGAATTTACTGTTTATATGGCTCCCGTAGGAAACGATATTGATTTACCCTAAAATTGGCCTGACAATAACCTTGAAAAACTATGGCAACGATTGCGTAATTAAGATAGAAAACATTAGCAGATCGAGTCTTTTAATAAATTGATTAAGCAACGCCTGACTGAAAATTCTGGCAATTGATCGTCGTTTCGTAATTCAACCCCAAATCATTCTGTGCATCGCACCTTTTTTGTTTTGGCTCAAAAAGTTTCAATTATCGCTTTAACCTTTGTTAGTAAATTATGCGCATAATATCTATCCATGACTAAATAAATATATTCTGGCTATATTATAACCTGACGGAGAAAAGTAAAACTAATGGTAGAGTATGTATCAAAATTCATATTGGGAGGGTTAATAATTGTTTTTGTGTCTTATTTAAGTAAACAAGGAGATTCTGTATTTGCAGGGATAATTGCAATTGCTCCAATAATTACATTGATAAGCTTTTTCATAGTTGGAAATGAAAGTGGAAGTGAAACTTTAAAGAATGTAGTCTATAGTTCTATTGTCTACCTTCCACTAACCCTTATATATTTATTTAGTATTTATCTATTATTAAGAAATACAGGGATTCATTCAAATTTAATTTTAATTATTTCATTTATCGCATGGTTGATATGTGCTTATGGCCTTATGAATATTGAAAATTAAAATATTCAACAATAATATTATTTTTTTTTATTTTCTCAAAATTTTTTGCACGATCAACGTCCTGGTTTGAAAGGGGCGCTTGAGAGACATAACTACGTCAAAATCCAAGTTACGTCGAATCAAAACACGTAAGCTTCCCTAGTAGGTAGACATGTCAAAAGTAGAGTTTTCTGGCATAATACAGCCAGGAGGCTCTGATGAAGAAGACACGTTTTACCGAGAATCAAATCATCGCCATCCTCAAAGAGGGCGAAGCGGGTATTCAGGTTAAGGAGATCTGCCGCAAGCACGGCATCTCCGATGCGACCTATTACAACTGGAGATCCAAGTACGGTGGCATGAGTGCTTCCGACTTGAAACGCCTGAAAGAAACAGAACAGGAGCTTTCTCAGCTTAAACGTATGTACGCTGATATGGCCTTGAAAGACCTGATCGAAAAAAAGCTTTAAGGCCGCCTGACAAGCGTGAAGCAGTCACTTACTTGATCGCCGAGCACAGCATGTCCGTACAACGCAGTTGCCGCTGTATCGGCCTGTCTCGGGCGGCCTATTACCGAAACCCAGTAGCGCAGGATCGCGATGCAGAAGTCGTTGATGCCATCAACGTATTGCTAGACAAGCATCCCCGCTGGGGTTTCTGGAAATGCTGGAAATATCTGCGTAAACGCCACCGCTGGAATCATAAGCGGGTTTATCGCATTTACTGCAAGTTGAACCTGAATCAGAAACGCCGGGCCAAAAAGCGGTTACCGAAGCGCGTTCAACAACCGTTACTTGTGCCATTGCAACCGAACCAAGTCTGGTCCGCCGACTTTATGAGTGATTCGCTCTATGTTGGTCGCCGGTTCCGGACCTTTAATGTGATCGACGATTTTAACCGAGAACTGCAGCATGTTGAGATCGACACCTCGATTACTGGTAAGCGCCTGATCCGAGTGTTTGAGCGGCTCCGCCTGGAGCGTGGGCTGCCTGAAACACTGAGAACCGATAACGGCCCCGAATTTCTCAGCGGTGAATTCATTGCTTGGACTGAAGAACACGGGATGAAGATTCAGTACATTCAGCCCGGCAAGCCGAATCAGAATGCTTATATCGAACGTTTCAACAAAACCAATCGTAACGAAGTGCTCGATCTGTATCTGTTCCGCAATCTGAATGAGGTACGGGAAACCACCTACTGGTGGAAAATTGAATACAACGAACAGTGGCCACATGATTCTCTCGGGGATCTTACGCCTGCTGAATATCTGTCAAAGAACGCTGGGAACTCTACTTTTCAACTGTCTACTTGACGGGGAAGCTTACGAACAGGTAGATATATTTTCAATATCGCCGCCTTTTCCCAAGTTTTACACCTGCGTCAGCATGACTTTTCGCTACCATTCACATGTCCTGACAGTTTTTTATTACTGATACGCTCATCTCTTTGGAAAAACTTTAAAATATCCATATCAATGTGATCAGGAGGTATCCTACAAATAGTTTCTCCGGTTTTGATTGATATCTGGTTCGTCTGAGCCAGAGTAAGGCTTCCCACCAAAGAGAACAATGTAACCAAATATACATTGTTCTCAACTATGTAGTGCACTCCAGAATGAGAGAGTAAATTAAATATAACAATAGATTTACTATTTAAATAAGGAGCTAATAACATGGTTAATTTGACTGGTTCGTGGGTGGCAATGCCAACACCCTTCACAAAAACGACGAGATCGACTATGAGGGGTTCTCCATATTGATTGACAGGCAGATCAAATATGGGACCTCACAGCTATTCGTTCTTGGCTCTGCTGGTGAAGTCACCTTGCTGAGTTCTGAGGAAAAACGGAAAATTGTTCATGAGGTCATTAAAATTGTTGCTGGACGCATTCCTGTGTTTTTCAGTGCGTCAGCAATGACTACGGAACAAAGTATCGAGTTTGCAAAGTACTGTGAAAATGAGGGCGCTGACGGAGTCGTTTTTGCTGTTCCTCCTTATGTATTGATCCCTCAGACATCTGTTATGGCTCACTTTGATGAATGCATGAGCGCAATTGGAATTCCTTGTGGCATCTATAATAATCCAAGCCGTCTGGGAGTTCATGTCACACCTGAAACCATCAAAGCACTTTCGGACAAGCATTCTCACTTTGTCGTTGACAAAGAAGCCATGCCGTCTGTCGAACAGTTAGTTCAGGTTCAGCGCCTGTGTAAGGGGAAAGTGAAGATCATGTGCTGTGATTTTCCTAAGTACTCAATTGTCCTGCCTACATTGGCTGTTGGAGGAACTGGAGCGGCGAACATCGGCGGAAATATTATTCCGGAAGAAGTTGCACGTTATTCAAGGCCTTGGACCGATTTTAGTATCATGGAAGAATCCCGAGAACTGTATTTTAAATGGTACCCGTTACTTAAGGAACTGTACACGTTTTCAAATCCTATTGTTATTAAGGCGGCACTGGATATCTTAGGCTTGCCTGGTGGCCATCTTAGGAAACCTTATCAAGAATATGGTGGACGGCGCCGGGACGAACTTGAGAGAGTCTTAGGTGAGATGGGAGTAATTGATAAGTATGGCGTGAGAAAGTGAGTTCGTTATGTCAGAAAGATTAATAGTTATTGGCGGAACTGCCGCTGGGTTGAGTGCAGCATCCCGAGCGAAAAAGTTAAAGCCTGAGATCGAAATAACTGTTTTTGAAAAATCTGGCTTTATCAGTTATGGCGCTTGCGGACTTCCCTATTATGTTGGTGACAAAATTACTGAAGCTACAGATTTAGTTGCTATTACCGCATCAGAAATGCAAGAAAAACGAGGAATAACAGCTTATATTCATCGTGAAGTTACAGATATAGATCGATTGAAAAGGACTGTCACAGTCAAGAATCTTGATGATGGTAGTAGTAATAATTACTCCTATGACAAGTTGGTCATTGCGACAGGAGCAAGACCAATTGTTCCACAAATGAGTGGAGTATGTGCCGAGGGAGTTTGCTATCTAAGAACGGTTGAGGATGGAATAAAGCTCAAACAAAAGGTCGCAGAGCATAATAAAGCTGTCATTGTCGGTGGTGGATTTATTGGGTTGGAACTAACTGAAGCCTTGACTGAATCAGGCCTACAAGTGTCTCTTTGTGAAGCCGCACCAAGATTGCTGCCATTTCTCAATGAAGATTTTTCTGAAACTGTCAATGAAGAACTGAAGAAACACGGTGTCGAGCTTCTCTTAGACTCACCGGTTAGATCGATAAAAGAAAAAGCAAATGCTGTTAAAGCTGTAGAAACTGAAAATGGTGTAAATTTGCCCTGTGATTTGGCGATACTCTCGATTGGTGTTACTCCAGAAACGCATTTGGCAACAAGCGCAGGAATTCAGACAGGATTGAAAGGTGGAATAGTTGTCGACAAGTCTATGAAGACGAATGATGTCAATATTTGGGCCTGTGGTGATTGTGTCGAGATGGAACATATTATCACAGGGAAGCCTGTCTATATCCCTTTGGGAACAACAGCCAACAAGCAAGGCCGAATTGCAGGTAGCAATATAGGCGGTAAAAAAGACTCTTTTCCTGGTGTCTTGGGATCGATCGTAACTAAAGTGTTTGATCTTTTTATTGCAGCTACGGGACTCTCCCTGGAAGAAGCAAAAGCCGCAGGATTCACCGCAGAAACAACGACAATAACGCAGAGGGACAAAGCGTCCTATTACCCTGGTGCAATGAACAACAGTATTTGTCTGATTTTTGATTCCAAGACTGGCAGGATACTTGGTGCTCAAGGGATTGGTAGTGAATCTATTGCTGGAAGAATTAATGTTCTGGTAGCGGCAATCACAGCACAGATGACAGTAAGTCAGGTGAATGAATTAGATTTGGTATATGCTCCACCTGTTGCACCCGTTTATGATCCTATACTCATTGCTGCAAGCAATGCTCTTAAATCGGTGGCTCAAGATGAGTGAAATAGTAGAAGTTATTATTGAGGCCAATCAGGATATTAAACAAAGCATTATCTCGTTTTTAGCAGAAAATAAAATAGAGAGAGCATTTATATGTGGTGCAGTAGGATCAGTGAAGAACCTCCTTTTAGTCGCACCCGAAACAATGTCAATTCCTCCAACACTCAAGAAGACCTATGTCGTGGGTCCGCTTGAGATCGTATCTTTTTCAGGTGAAGCGGTAGACGTTTCAGAAATGAAAGATGAACTCAAGGTAATGTACCCCCATCTTGAAGGAAACTGCTTCTTGCATCTTCATGCCAGCGCTGCACTACCTGGTGGTAATGTCGTCGGTGGAGGTGTTTGGGAAGGAAAAGCATTTATGTATTTAAAAGTTTGTATTGCTGTCATCAAAAGATTCGCTTGAATCACTACTATTGAAGTTTACTCGGACGTTTTGACCTTATCAGCGCTAGCCTATAAAAAAGGATGCACTATGAAACGGTACCTAAGCCTTATTCTTGTACAAGTAGTTATTATGATGCTTTTAGGTCTGCCAGCATTTGCAGGAACCTATAAAATGCGGTCCACACCTTAGTAAAATCTCCGCACCCCTACAATGATATGGCAGAGTATTTTAAAAAAGAAGTTGAAAGCAAAAGTGACGGCCGTATCAGTGTCAAAATTTTCCCTGGAGCTTCATTGGGGAAGGATCCAGCAATTATTTCAGATCTGAAAATCGGTGTAGTTGATTTGATGATCAGTTCAACCAACAACGCTGAAAAGCAGGTGCCTGAATTCCAAGTATTCAGTTTGGGATACCTTTTCCCCGATTTTGATTCTTTTAGTAGAGTCGTGAGTCCTGATGGTGATGTGCAAAAATATTTTGAAGATGTTTATGCTAAGCGAAATATCGGCATGAAACTTTTAGCTTTAGGGGCAAGTGGTAGTCGAAATCTATCCAACGGCAAAAAACCTGTTAATAGCCTCGATGATATAAAAGGTTTTAAGATGAGAACACCACCTTCCCCAATGATTTCAAAAGTTTGGGCTGCACTTGGGACTATGCCAGTAACCGTAGCTTGGTCTGAACTATATGCAGGTGTTCAAACTGGCATGGTTGATGCGCTGGAGAGTTCTATTCCTGGTTATCGTGGTAGTAAGCTATATGAAGTTGCTCCCTATCTGCCTTAACGGCACATACCATCCAAGCAAACCATATTAGTATGAGTGAAAGAAAGTTCAATAAATTACCTGCTGATCTACAAGCTCTCGTCACCAAGGTGGCTGGTGAAGCTGCTGTTGTGGGGCTAGAAAAAGCGATTGAGTACGAAACATCTTTCGTTGAAGAATTGCAAACTAAGCACGGTGTAACGGTGACACGACCTTCGACTAAGGAGTTTATTGAGACTCTAAAGCCGGTCAATGATGAGCTGGCTGCAGAAAGAGGTTTGACTGAAATTCTCAATCTCGTGAGAACTTCCCTGTAGTCTGTTTATTTCATTTCTTGGTGTGCTTGGGACAGTTCCAAGCACACCAATTGTAAGGT
>JDSF01000495.1_pt1 | contig 12159 bp, 17 predicted proteins | sample 199441 | NCBI WGS metagenome assembly JDSF01 (sample SAMN02592751, study PRJNA231836) | bioreactor metagenome | isolation source: continuous culture bioreactor denitrification-DNRA | place: Germany: Bremen
TCATGTCCCCCCATGGAGATCATGGAAACATCTATTCCTGTTTTTCCAAGTGATTTATATTTCATGTTTTTGCTCCTCTATTAGTGCTTTACGTACCATATACTAAGTTGGGTAAGAAAAGGATGACATCCGGAATTGCCAAAAGAAGTATCCCGACAAGAATAACTACAATAAAGAAGGGGATACTTTCTTTCATGTATTCTGACATTTTCACATCCAAAATTCCGTTTACTATATACATTGCTATTCCCACGGGAGGGGTCAGAATGCCCATTGTTACAATTATGCTGGTGATAACCCCAAAGAGAACAGGATCAATGCCGATTGTACGAACGATTGGCATCAAGATGGGAGTAAGTAAGAGAATAACTATTGAGCCATCCATAAACATACCAAAAATCACGTACAATACAAAAACAATTCCCATGACCACAAACTGGCTGGAAGTAAAACTGGTTATGAAAGTTGTCAGTTTTTTTTGTGGAATCTGATCCATTGGTATCCCGTATGCAAAGATTGCACTCATGGATATCATGAACATGATTGCACCGATATCACGGATGGCTTCCTTCAAGGTTTCTATAAGCGATGTAAGTGTCATTTCTTTATACACAAAAAAAGCCAATAATGATTGCATAGACACAAGCAAATGCACCAACTTCAGAAGGTGTGAATAGGCCAAGTCTAAGACTACCAATCAGAACAATTGGGAAGATCAGAGCCCAAATAGTCTCTTTCAAGGATGAAGCAATTTCTTTAAGTGATGCGCGTTTTTCACGTGCACGAGGAAATTTTCTAATCCTGGCAGTAATTGCAACTGTAAGCATCATAGCCGCCATCATAATTAAGCCACTCATGATACCAGCCGTAAACAGCCGCCCAATAGATACTTCTCCTACAGTCCCATACAAAATCATACCAACTCCAGGAGGAATTGTTGAGGTAATCAAACTTGTAAAACCAATAACAACTGCTGTATACCCACGGGGATATTTCTGTGCGAGCATCTCCGGCCCTAGAATACGTGCTTCCATTGCAGCATCTGCATTAGAAGACCCAGAACATCCACCCATGAATGTACTGAGAACAACACTCACCTGAGCCATACCTCCACGCATGTGTCCAGCAACCTGCATGGAGAGTTTGATGAGTCGGCTGGTAATTCCGCTGCTATTCATGAGGCTTCCAGCAAAAATGAAAAGTGGAACTGCTAATAGAGTAACACTTTGTGTTTGTGATATTGGTAATTGGACGATGGTAGCGAAGGGAAGTTCAGGATGCTGGAAGAAATAGAATAGACCAGCAATCCCAAGAGAAAACCCAACAGGTACCCCTACGATTAAGAAAAAAAATAAGAATATTATTAGTACCAAGATCATGGTTTCCTCACTTATCTTTTTCATCCTGCACGTATTGTGTGGCAGATGAATTTTCTTTTATTAGCGCTTTCATTTTCAAGACTGTTGTGATTATCATAAAAGAACACGGAATAGGGATGCTTAAAGTAGCCCATGTATAACTCATAAAAGGAATTCCTTGGAATGTACGATTCCTTGATGAATAAGCAAGTTTAAACCCATAATAGACCATGAGAATGAGGAATATGAGGATCAGTGAATAGATGAAAAGCTTTAAAACCTTTTGGGTTTTTTGGACTAAGATTTTGTTGAAATATTTCAACATTAACCATTTTATCATCTCTCAAAGCTGTGTCTGCTCCTACATAAACAGACCAAGTGAACATCAGTAATGCAACGTCCAATCCCCAGTTGATGGGAAATCCAATAGTTCTTAGTATTGCAGCCAATGTGAGCATGAAGACAGTCGATATAAGCAAGACTGCTCCAAAAGCAAGCTCAATGGCACAAAAATTTTCGTATGCCTTTGCTAAGCGTTTCATTATTTACCTCTCACTTTGGTATGTAGGCCTGCAACCACTGAAGGGTTGCAGGCAAGATACACGAGCAGTTACTTATTTACCGAGTTCAGCGTAAACAGCTGCCTTTGCTTCTGCCAAACCAAGAGATTCATATGCTTTTTTTCTCCAGATTTGATAAATGCTTCAACATCAAGATCGCTATGAGGGATATACGTCATACCCTGATCAATCATGAACTGACGATCTGCTTCAGCATTCTGAAGAAGAATGTTGGAAGCATCCAATCCTGCATTATTACATTCTTCAATCAAGATATCTTGATAGTCAGCAGGAAGCTTGTTGAACCAAGCGGAACTTACAACCATTACATTGAGCTGGAAAATGTGCTGGGTTTCGACGATATAGTCAGCCACTTCGTATACTTTCAGCTGTTTTGCTGCGGCGTAAGGAAGCTCACAACCATCTACTACCTTTGTCTGAATTCCGTTGTACAACTCACCATAGGCGAGTGCAACAGCCTTGCTTCCCAACGAATTAACTGTAGCCAACCATGCAGGTGCATTAGCAGTACGAATCAAACTGTTACGAAGTTCGGAAGGGCTCTTTCCAGGCTTATTGGTGAATACGTTTCTAAATCCCTGAACCCAAGCATAAGAAACAACCTTAATCTGGTGTTTTTTCCTCAAGTTCATCTACCCAACCCTGAATTACTTTTGAGTCAAGAAGTTGCTTGACATCATCAATGCCAGAGAGGAAGAACGGCATGTACAGAATTCCCCATTCCTTTACATAGTTACCAAGACGAGCGGGGTCAGTCTGCCAACCAACATTTGAGCCAAGTCTAATCTGTTCAAGAACATCTTCTTCTACACCAAGCTGAGCACTGGGGTATACTTCAATCTTGAGCTTTCCATCAGTTCTTTCAGAGACAGCCTTTGCCCATTCGAGATACTGTTTGTGAAAAGTATCTTCCGGTGTCAATACATGGCCAAATCTCAGCAAGTATTCTTGGTCACCTTTCTGTTCTGCAGCGCCTTGTGCCATAATAGGCATAAGTAGTGCAACCAACATAATTCCAACTAGCAAACGTTTCTTCATAGGATTCCTCCACTTGTATTTTCTGAACCTTCAGAAGGTTCGTAGCGACATATTTCTAGTTAAATGTGGTCAAAGCCGAAACGTAATTATTTGCAAGGGCTTTACAGGTATCGTTTAGGTGAGCATCCATCAATTCTTCACATCGAGCAGCATCTTTGTTTTCAAGGGCATTCTAATATTTTTTAGATGAGCTACTTTAGAATGTTCTTCAATATTGGGCTGATGCTTTGTTAGATTTCGAGTCAACTTCATTAATGCAGACAGTTTGGAAGAAAATTCCGTCAGATATCGATTGTCTGCTAGCTCAATTAAAAGGCCATGTACTTGGTCTCCCAATTCAGTTGCTTTCAACCCACCATCTTCTCTGATATCCAAGGCCATGAGTTTTTTTTCGAAGGTCCTCTATTCGTCGGGGAGTATCTTTTCGAGTTGAATAGCAAGCAAATCTAGCACATGATCCTTCGATTGAGCGACGAGCATTGAAAATTTCAACGACATCATGAAATGAAAATTCTCGAACTTGATAACCTCTGTTGCTTTGTACTTCAATCAACCCGAGCATCACCAACCTATTCATTATCTCTCTGATAGGAGTCCTTGAAATTCCGTAGGTTTGCACCAAATCGCGTTCTACCAGCCATGTGCCTGGTAGAAACTCTTCATTCAAGATGCGGCGCTGAATATCTTCAAAGACTTCTTCTTTAGTCATCGCTTGTCTACCTTCCGTATCCCATTGGTATACCAACAGGATACCATGGATACATATGTTGTCAATAATTTTCTTACAGTTTTAATTGTGCTTAGAAGCGAGGGTAGATCCCATGAGCAAAGTTTGTATAAGGTTATGCAAATAATTTGTTGCAATTTGTTGCAGTCATGCTATTATTGGAAGTGAACTCTAGTTCGGTATCAGTTAAGGAAGGATTGTATATGGATAGTAAATTAATCGTCATAGCCATCGGGGGGCAATTCCCTGATCGAAGACCCCAAGCACGTTACCGTTTCTGCCCAGTATGAGGCAGCAAGAAAAAAAACTGCTTCTCATATTGCGAAATTGGTTAAGGCAGGGCACCGTGTTGTCATAGCACATGGAAATGGACCACAGGTTGGTTATATCCTGCTTCGTGCTGAGTTCTCTCGCTCCATCTTGCACACAGTCCCCTTGGATAGCTGTGTCGCAGACACCCAGGGCGCAATCGGGTATCAGTTGCAGATGGCATTAAAGAATGAATTCAATCGCATTAAGATGAATCCCCAGGTTGCCACTGTGGTCACTCAGGTAGAAGTATCAGATGACGATCCGTCATTCCAGAATCCGAGTAAGCCAATTGGATCATTCATGAGCAAGGAAGATGCTCAATACCATATGGATAAGGACGGATGGGTCTGCACTGAAGATGCAGGTCGTGGTTACCGACGTGTTGTTGCAAGTCCAAAACCCAAAGCCATTGTAGAGATCGACACGATTCGAACCATGCTGGAGAACCGTATCATCGTAATTGCTGGCGGTGGTGGTGGTATCCCCGTAGTACGTGATGAAGAGGGGTATCTCACTGGACGGGAGGCAGTCATCGACAAGGATTTGGCAGCAGCCCTGATGGCCAAGGAACTGAAGGCCGATCTGTTTGTCATCTCCACTGCTGTTGAGAAAGTATGCCTGAACTTTGGAAAACCTGATCAGAAGACGCTCGACACGATTACCGTAGAGGAAGCAGATCAGTACATCAGTGAAGGCCATTTTGCTCCTGGAAGCATGCTTCCCAAGGTGCAGGCAATCGTTGATTTTGTCCGTTCCACTGGCAATGAGGGGCTCATCACAGACCCTGAGCATCTCTATGGTGCCCTGTATGAGGGCAAGGGAACCAAGATTGTCCGCTAAAAAAAAGCCATATTTCAAAGACCGCCGCAGTGCTGTGATCAGTATTGCGGTGGTTGCATTTCTGCTTGTCATTGCAGTCTTGGGAATTGACAGTAACAATGTCAGGCGACTGAGTGGGTATGAGAGGCAGGCCTCTTATTCCAGAGAGACAGTGGAAACACAGATATCTGAGCGTTTTAAGTATGCAGGAACGCTTGCATCCTTGCTCGAGAATCCAGGTTCCCTGCAAGATGTTGTAGTTGCTTTTAAAACGGCTGATACAGTTGAAAGACAGAGTGAGCTGTACCGTGAGCTGGAGGAGGAGTTGGCCGTATTGCAAAAGGAACTCTATGCTCATCCCTCATACAATCTGTATGGACCCTATTTTGAGAAGATGTACGAGATCGAAGGGCAATTAGTTGATTCAATTGCAGAATATAATCTGCATGCAGATTACTTCAACAGGCAGATCAAGGCATTTCCTGCTAATCTGGTTGCGAAAAGGAATAATCTTGTGGAACTACCTTTCTATTCTGTTTCTTCTGCCCTGAAAAGTCGACCCTGAGTAAAAGATCGGCAGCAATAAAAGGATAATTCTCAAATTATCCTGTACGAAAAGCATGGGAAGGATGAGTCTTCCCACTAAGAGAATTACCATCACCAGGACCGAGAAGGAGAGAACCTTTGAGGTCTTGTTTTTTTCGAAAGAGCATGGTGAAAGATGGGATGAAGAGTAGTGGATGGACGAAAAGGATGTTCATGTTGTAATAGGTCATATCCATATCCGAAAAACTCATCATAAATAATAGCAATGATCCCAAGACTGCCAAGACCAGTAGTATGAGGGATAAGAGCAATCCTTTGATTCTGGGATGTTTTCTCCCTATTCCCAAAAGAAGCACCCCTAGGGCAAGACCGCTGAGTCCATAGGCCCAGTCAAAGGAAACAGGATCCTCACTTACCGTGAACCTCACCCCAAGATCCTTTGTGTCCTGCAGGATATCTTCAGTGATGGCTAACTTCGTACCATCGCTGTAGGTGTAATCAAGTACCGACTGATGAAGTGCTTCGGGGAGATACATCTCATCGTAGCGATTCAATGTTTCATCAATATTCTTTCCTTGCAAGAAATCGAGTGCCCAAAAGATCAGTGGGCTGTGAATCATGTTCTGCATTGCAGAACTCCTGAGTGTGGTCTCAGCTGATTCGTTCTCTGCCCATCTCTGAAAATCCCCTCCAGTTGCTGCATTGATGATGTCACGGATACGCGTAGAACAGTTGTCATCATAAAAATGATAGAGGTAGGTTGAGTACTCACTCTGAATGTTTTTTCTGCAAAAAGGAGATAAGTGCAAACTTTGCCTCCTTGGGAAAGGAGAGCTCGATCAGCTTAACATCACGAACCTCATCAATTGCATCCTGTATTCTCCAGGTGGCCTCACTTGCAACCACATAGTAGTACATTCTTCCCATCGCAAAGTTAAGGTAGAAGTGTGGTTGGTCTGGATCAAAGATGCCCCAATCATACATAACCTTCCCACCCGATGGTTGCGAGATGATCAGTGCACTATGGCCGAACCATGCATACAGTGGATCTCCAGGTCCAATGGTTAGAAGGTGGATCTTTGTCTGGTCAATCCAGTTCTCCTGGTTTGGTGCGAGTTCCCGAGAGAAATCGACAACTGACAACTCCTTTACACTATCAAAGGGTTGATCGATTTCCCGTGGGTGAATGCTCAGAGCCATAACCGGAACGAGCAGCACCAGGAGTATGAGGATGAGGATGATTCGTTTCACTCGACAAATATACCACAGAGTTACCGCTCTTCCAACCAGTTGATTTTTTGCCCTGTTCAATCTACTCTTGCCGGTGGAGGGCCCATGGAGCGTAACGTATCGTCTTTGGCCATTGTGCTGCATAGTCAACGGTACGGCCAACTGAATAGGCGGCTGAAGTTGCTTACGGTGGACTTTGGCATTATCGATGTGTTGAGTTATGGAGCCCAGAAGTCTCTAAAATCGGTCAAGGCTGAAGTATTTACCGATGGGCAGTTCTTTTTGTACTACAATCCAGTCAAGAAGGACTATACGCTTAAGGATGTTACGGTGCTTGCTACCCACGATGAACTGAGGGAGTCCTTGCATCCTACCTATGCAGCCCTGTTTTTTTTGTGAATTACTTCTACGAGTGCATGGTGGAGAAAGCACCGATGAATATCGATTGCTCTCTCAGGCATTGGACCATCTAAGCAGCATGCCAGAGAAGACTGATCTGGTCATTATCCAATTTGTGCATCAGTTGAGTGACCTGGTTGGTTTACGTGCAGATTTTTCGAGATGTCCCATCTGTGATCGTCCCTATGGGAGAGATGAGATAGTGAGCTTTTCATCGAGCCTGCTTGCTCACTGTTGTGAAGCATGTGCCAGCCTCGACGCAGATCTCTTACTCCCTCCTGGAGCTCGCAGGTATCTTGAGGTGACCTCCTCCATGGACTTTGAACAAAGTCTCCAGGTCCCTCTCAGCGATGCAGCCACACTAAGAATCAAGCGGTATCTATTACGGTACGCACAGATGATTGGCCAGCAGATGCTGAAAACACTCTCTTCTCCCATTTTGTGGGAGGCGACGAGTATATAAATGTGTATACTTATGTGAAAGGTTGTTATATATGGTTTGGAAAAAATCTCCCGTTTCGTCTCAGGACATTCGCCGACTGCATGAACAGTATGGATTGGATGTCATTAGCTCCTCAATCCTAGCAAGAAGAGGCTTAACCAGCCGCGAACAGATCAAGTTTTACCTGGAGAGCGAGCTCTCCTATCTCCATAACCCGTTCCTTTTTTTTGATGATATGGAAGAAGTGGTTGACCGCATCAATGAAGCAGTCACAGAAGGTGAGAAGGTCTGTGTATTTGGGGACCGTGATGTCGATGGTATTACCAGTACCGCTTTATTGGTACAGGAGCTGCGCTCCTTGTCACTAGATGTTAGCTATAAGCTTCCCGATGGTGATGAACCCTATGGGCTTACCATGGAAGGTGTTGACTTAGTCTCTTCCCAGAATGTTACCTTGATCATCACAGTGGACTGTGGTATCTCAAACTTTGATGAGATTGCCTACGCACATAGTCTGGGTATCGATACTATTGTCCTTGATCACCACATCAGTGGAGACAGCTTGCCTCCAGCCCTTGCCATCATCGACCCAAAGGTCCCTGGTTGTGGGTATCCTTTCGAGCATCTTGCAGGATGCGGTGTTGTCGCAAAAGTACTTTGGGCGCTCAGATTCAGTAAAACGGATTTCTATAGAGAGGAGTGCATCCTGCTGCATGCACAGCCTGGTCATGACACTGTAATCATTCAGGCGATGAAGATTGAAAACCTTTTGGTTGTAGATCGTGTGATTGAGGAAATCAACCCAGGGCTTATTGATGTGAGCAAAAGCAAAGCACTCGAATTCCTCTCTGCCGGGCTTCCCATCATGGTTCTTGATGCAGCAGCAGAGCTTGCCCAGTTACGGCAGGCTTTTGGCAAAAAAAATAGATATCCATCTCATAGATATGCGTAGCGAAATGGAAGAGGTTCTCCCTGTGGTGAAAGGGAAGGGCTTGTTTGCCCTTTCCAATATCAGCAGGGCTGTACGCTATTCCCCCCCCATGGGAAAGATGAGTTACAGGTCCTCTTCACCTTATTTGTTGCCTATTGTATGAAGCGCTATCCCTCCCTCGATGCTGAGTATGAATCAGTACTCGATTTGGTGGCAATTGGGACGGTAGCAGACTTGATGCCGATGGAGAACGAGAACCGGATTCTCGTGAAACGTGGACTCAAGATACTTGCACAAGGTCGCAGGCAGAACCTGCTTCCGCTTTTCTCCATGCAGAACCTGATGGGAAAACAGCTCACTACCAGTGATATATCGTGGCAGATCAGTCCTGTCATCAATGCTTCGGGACGAATGGGAAAACCTACGGTTGCCTTGGAAATGCTGCTAGCCGAAGATCTATACGAGGCAGAATCCTTGGCAGGGGAATTGATAAAACTGAACAAGGAACGGCAAAAGCTCGGGGAAGACGCTTGGGATCGGATGAAGACCAGTGCCCAAGAGAGTTTTGAAGAATCTGGAAGCAAGCTTGTAGTGGTAGAGGACAGTACACTCTCAAGGGGTATTACCGGTTTGATGGCAAGTCGATTGCTTAGACAGTACAATGCTCCAGCCATTGTCCTTGCAACAGTGGATGATAGCAGGGTTTCCGCTTCAATGCGCAGTCCAGAGCATTTTGATGCTCGTGAGTTTCTCTCCCGTTTCAGTGACCTTTTCCTGGACTTTGGGGGGGCATACCTGTGCTGGTGGTTTCTCGATGGATGTGGTGCACCTCGCTGAGTTCAAGAAACGTGTCTCTGATGAAATTGATACGATGGATTGCATGATTGATGAGACCGAGGATGAGTTGGTCATTGATGTAACGCTTCCCGATACCTATATGACGCCTAGTATTATCAAGGTGGTGGAGTTCTTTGAACCCTACGGGGAGAAGAATCCTCCATTGGTAATGATGATGGAAGGTGCGCAAATCGAGGATATCCAGTTCATGAATAACAAGGGTGGTAGTGTTCAGCATGTCAAGTTGACCCTGGCATTCGGCCAGTATAAATGGCCGGCGTTGTTCTGGCGTGCTGGGGACCGTGTGGGAAGCGATTTTGACAAGGGGGGATCGAGTCAATGTGGCGTTTCGATTGGGAAGAAACTACTTCCGTAATCAGGAAAGTCTACAGCTGACCATCATGGACCTTAAGCGTACGGAATAATCTCTTGAGTGTACTTGACATGCACTGCGAATATAATGCAATCTACTACACGTCAAGTTGAACCCAGTAATCGGGAAGGGGGGGGTGATTTTATATATGGCATTTGTAAAAGTAGATGACAATGAACCTCTTGAAAAGTCTATCAAGCGTTTTAAGCGCATGGTTGAGAAAGAGGGGATTATCCGCGAATGGAAAAAGCGGGAGTACTTTGAGAAGCCCTCCACCATCCTTAACAGGAAAAAGAAAGCGCTTGCACGCAAGCAGATGAAGAAGGTGCGGAAATTGCACGGCTCAAAGAACTACTAAAACACCAAACCGTCGGCTCAGCCGGCGGTTTTCTTATAGCGTAGCTATCGTTAAAGAAAACTTGTATCAATTACTAAATTCCCCTATTTCTTCTTATTCGGAAAGATTTAGAGGGAATTTTTTTTCTTTATCCGTCAAAAAATGTAAAATAAATTAGACAAAATGGTGGTTTCTAGTGTACAATTCCTCGTGTAGAAGGTCACGGGGAGACTCAACCCCGAAAAACACGCTATAGAGAGAGGAACGTACAACTATGCTAATTCTCATTTCTGACGCCTTTGATGATGTGCTGGCAGAAAAAACTGACCACCTTCGGAGAGGTCACAACAGACAAGAACCGCCTTGGTGAGGCGAATGTTGTTCTGGTACGGAGCAAGACCAAATGTACCAAGGACTATATCGATCAGGCACCTAACCTGAAGGTTATCATCCGTGGTGGTGTTGGTATCGACAACATCGACAAGGCATATGCAGAGAGCAAAGGCATTGTGGTTCGCAATACCCCGAAATCATCGGCAATTGCAGTTGCAGAACTGGCTTTTGCTTTAATGCTCAGCACCCCATGCAACTTGGTTGCTTATCATAATGGGATGAAGAGCGGGCAGTGGATGAAGAGCATGAAGAGAACCGAGCTGTATGGAAAGACCCTCTGTCTTTTTTTGGTATCGGCAATATTGCTCGTAAGGTTGCTGAGCGTGCAAAAGCATTCGGTATGAATGTTGTAGCCTATGACAAATATGTGAAGAACAGCGATGCAGCAGATATGAAAGCGAGTCCTGAAGAAGCAGTTAAGGATGCAGACTACATCTCCTTGCATCTTCCCCTAACCGATGAGACCAAGTGCATGGTCAGCCGAAAGCTGATTGCTCATTGTTCCAAGAAACCTGTTATTATCAATACAGGTCGTGCACGCTGTGTTCAGGAAGATGAAATGGTTTCCATGCTTGAAGATGGATCGGTCAGTTGGTACTGCACAGATGTCTGGCCAACCGATCCTCCTTCTGAGGATTATCCCATTCTCAAGGCAGAGCGTGTAACGCTTACCCCACATGTAGGGGCTAATAGTGTGGAAAATCTTGCACGTATCGGTGATGAAGCCTATGAAATTCTGGATGGATTGAAGAAGGAAGGAGTAATCTAATGGAACGAAAGAAAAAAACTATTTTGCAGGTCCTTCAGTAATGCCTGTAGAGGTATTGGAAAAAAACTCAAGGAAGATATGGTCGAGTATAAGGGACAAGGATTGTCCATGATCGAAGCCAGTCACCGTGGTGGTATGTTTGAAGAGATGTATGACCAGTGTCTTGGTCTCTTCAGGGAACTGCTGGGTATCAGCGATGAATACGATGTCTATTTCCTTGGCGGTGGAGCTACCCTGCAGTTCACCATGATCCCCATGAACTTCCTTCGTCCTGGATCTGTTGCAGACTACATCCGTAGCGGTACTTGGGCCAACAAGGCAGCTGATGATGCAGAGAAGCTAGGGAAGGTCAACTACTACTATGACGGAAAGGCAAATGCGTACTCAAGCCTTCCTGATCCAAAGAATGTTAAGCCAAGTAAGGATTCCAGTTATCTCTACCTCTGTTCAAATGAAACAATCGGGGGAATTGAGTGGCAGGATTTCCCTGATACAGGCTCTGTTCCCTTGATCGGTGACATGTCCAGTGATATCTTCAGTCGTCCCGTTCCTGTGGATAAGTTCTCCATGATTTACGGTGGGGTACAAAAGAATCTTGGTCCTGCAGGAGCTACCTTCGTAATCATGAAGAAGTCCCTGCTGGAGAAGCAGAACTCCAACCTTACCGCTTATATGGATTACAAGCTGCATAGCAAGAACAAGGGCTTGTACAATACCCCTCCTGTGTTCTCGATCTGGGCAGTGAAGCTGGTCCTTGATTGGATCAAGGCAAATGGTGGCACAGAAGGTATGTTGAAGCGTGCACAGGAGAAGAGCAGTATCATCTATGATACCATCGATAACTCCTCCTTCTTCCGTAGCCCTGTAGATGCTGCATTCCGCTCCAGAATGAATATTGTCTTCCGTCTTCCCAGTGAAGAACTGGAAGCAAAGTTCATCGAGGAATCAAAGAAGGCAGATATGCTCGGTCTTAAGGGCCACCGCTCTGTGGGTGGGCTGAGAGCAAGCATTTATAATGCACTTCCTGTTGAAGATGTTGAGGCACTTGCTCAGTTCATGAAGGAATT
>JDSF01000496.1_pt1 | contig 12111 bp, 11 predicted proteins | sample 199441 | NCBI WGS metagenome assembly JDSF01 (sample SAMN02592751, study PRJNA231836) | bioreactor metagenome | isolation source: continuous culture bioreactor denitrification-DNRA | place: Germany: Bremen
CCAAGGCCCTCATTGCAGGTGGTGCGGATCCTAATTTCACACCATCAGGGGGAAGCCCACTTTGGCATACTGCCAATAATAACAATGATGTTATCGCCAAGATACTAATAGAATCTGGTGCCAATATGAATGTTCAAATGGAACCAAAGTTAATGACACCATTAATGACAGCAGTTTATCAAAGGTCAACAGAAGTTGGGCGATTGTTGGTTAATGCAGGTGCTGATTTGACCCTGTGTTCATCTGATGGCTTAACCGCTAGAGGCTATGCTTATCAAAAAGCCGATTATGATAGAGGTTCAGGAGACTCAGTTGGCACCCATGTGGATTATGCCCATGGCTATAACGAACTCATTAGACAAATTGACTGTATACTCGCTGGTAAGAAATACAAGTACCGTAAACCAAAGAAAAACACAAGCAATTCAGCCAGTATGGAGTAGTGAGAAAGACGATAGGAAGAAAGAAGATAGAAAGAAAGAAGATAGAAAGAAGAGGTAGCTTATGGGCAAAATAAGAACAGGAATCCTTGGTTATGGATTTTCAGGTAAGATTTTTCAGGCGCCATTTGTCGAAGCTCACGAAGCCTTCGAATTGGTTGCAATTACGAAAAGAAGTGGGGATGAGGCAAAGAAAGATTATCCTAACGTGACAATATACAGAGATTATGAATCGATGTTAGCGGATGATAGTCTGGACTTGATCATCATTTCAACACCAAGTCATTTACACTTTGAACATGCTAAGTTGGCTTTGGAGAAAGACAAACATGTTGTTGTTGAGAAACCTTACACGGCTACATATGAAGAGGCTTTAGCACTGAATGCTTTGGCTAAAGAAAAAGGCAAGGTCATCACAGCTTATCAGAACCGACGTTTTGATGGTGATTTCTTGAGCTTAAAAGAAATAGTGGCTAGGTCTGACGAACAGGTCTATGAATTCGATGCAACTTGGGATAGGTTCAAAACCGTAGAGGACGCATCATGGAAAGAATCAGGTGTGGCAGCCAGTAATCAGCTATATGATCTGGGCACACACTTATTAGATCAAATGTTATCTCTTTTTGGAAAACCAAAGACTTTAGATGGACAAGTTAGAAAGCTAAGACAAGGCTCTAAGATTGTGGACTATTTTTATTTGAACTTGAACTATGTGGATAAAGTGGTTCGAATTAAGTCATCCTTAGTTGCCATGAAAGCTGATGAACGCTATAAAATGCATACATCAAAAGGCAGTTATTACTTCCACGTAATGGGTGAGCAAGAGCATCAGCTCCTAGCTGGAATGACACCAGACCATCCAGATTATGGGGATAATGCTAGCTATGATTACTATGATTTAGAGGGAAATAAGTCTTCTATACAAGTGGCAAAAGGAAATTACCTAGCTTATTTCACTCAATTAGCAGATGCCATTAATAATGGTGGTGAGCCACCTGTGTCATGTGAGGATGCGGCTATGTTGATAAAGCACCTAGAAGATGTTATGAAGACAGAGATTTGATAATGAACAATGAGAATAAGCCTACAAGACCTGTAAAGCCAAAGCCTACTACAAGTCCAAAAGATTGAGCTATGAGTCCAAGTAGTAGTGGACCAAATACCATTCCAATGCCATAGAGTGCTTGGAAGGTACCCATTGAGGTCGCCCGTTGGTCTGGTGAAACACCATCAATGCACATGCCCATTAGGAGTGGGAAGACCATACTTCGACTAATACCACTTAAGAATTGAACGAAGTAGAGTAGACCAAGGGATGGAATCCATGGCATAACAATACATAGTAGGGCGCTAAGTGCGAAACCTATCGTTAGTGTTGCTTTTATACCAATTGTTCTAGGAAAAAGGTCGCCAGCCAGTCTAGAGATAATAATGGCTGGTATTATGGCCAGAATGGTTAATAAACTAAGTTGAATACCAGAAGCACCAAATTGTTTGGCCAGTATTGGCACAAAGCCAAAAGCAGTGGCAAAAAGTTATCAGTTGAGAAAAAATTGCTAGAAGTGATACAAGCAAGAGTTTCTTATTATTTAGAACTTTTAGAAATTCTCCAATGGAGGATTTCTTTTTTTTATGTTCATTGTCAGAAATAAAGAGGCCTACAAGAAAAGCAATCAATGCACCAATGGCAGCCAGTAAAAATAGATATCTTGTACCATAGTACCAGGATACAAAACCACCAATGGTCATGGCAATCAACTGTCCTGCAGCATTATAAGAATTGATAATTCCTATGGACTTCTTTGATTCATCATCTGAAAAATAAGAAGAAAATAAGACTGTAAATACAACCCATGTAGAAGCGGATATACCAGCAAGAAGCCGTGTTGCAAGAAGGCTAAAGGCCGTTGGAAAGAGGAAGGTTATCATCCCACTAACAAAGGCTATAGCCAATCCCATAAGTATAAAGGGTTTACGTTTACCAATTGAATCCGACAAGACGCCAAGAGGGATTCGAAGCAAAAGTTGTGTTAAGCCATAGGAACCAGTGATAATACCAACTAGTCGATAGGAAGCCCCAAGGTCTGTGGCATAAGTTGATAGTTCTGGCACATAGGCGTAGAGTGAAAACCAGAAGAAACCAGTGGTTATTGCAAAGATCGTCATTACTGTTTTATTATTTTTCATTATTGTCCTTATAATCTAGTCATCCTTGTTGTCCTTGTATCTTACAGCCACAATATCATTAATTCTATTGATTGAAGGTTCTGAAAGACCTGATTGATCCAGTATTTGATTCAGATTTTCTTTTGATCCATAGCCTGCAATGTAGCCATTGAGCTTGGAAGCCAGAATGGATAGCAATTGCTTATCACTTGTAGGATAAATCATTCTTATCTCATTGTAAAGGGAGATTTCTGACTTGAGGTAAGAGAGCTGATGCCTGTCTTCTGCAAGATAAAAGACGTCAAGTTTGTCAATCTTAGCGTAAAGGCCAGCACCATAGTCACTTTCATAGCCTTCCTTGATTGATTGAGCAGTCATTTTCTCAGAGTCATTTCTATAATAGATGATTGAGTTAACTCTTAGTGAAAAGGGTCTTGTTCTTGTATCAAAGTTCTGAAAATAGTAGTGGATTAGGTCTTCGTAGGAAACTATATCAGGGTCATAATCGACTTCAAAGACTTCGCTATGATTCCCTAGAGATTCATAGGTTGGGGTTGTCAAACTACCACCAGTGTAACCTACTCTTGTTCTTAGAACACCCTCTATGGTTGCATATTCTGCAGCAGGTCCCCAAAAACAGCCCATTCCAAATGTTGCAGTTTTATACTCTTTGTCATAGAGTTCAATGGCAGGGTACTCACCTGTCCACTCAGAATCATAAACAACTTGTCCTTGAGGTGTGTACGGCAAACAATAAGCGGCTTCAGTCGTGTCTACCATAGTATTATATGTAAGAGATTCCTGGCTACCTTGGTTATTTTTGTCGTTGTGAACATCCTCTGTCGAGGGTGATTCCTTTATCATACAACTTGTTAAAATCATCATAATAGTAAAGATTAGGGTGCATGATTTCATTAAACCACTTCCAATCTATCTAATTCAAGTATAGGAGCCTCTATGACATTTGTCAAAATATGATAAGGTCCTTATTCATTCAGCCTTTAAACAGATTCCATAAATACCCTTATTCTAACCTAGCGTTTTTTGTGCACTGATATCACCACATGTCACTTCGGAGTGGTGGATTCTACCAAGATTGCATGATTTGGTTTTCTTAACTTGAACGGCATTGGAAGGACAGAGTTGTAAACAGGCAAAGCAGAATTGGCAGGGGATAGTCTCTTGCCAGTTCGGATTGCTATCTTCCATAATAATTTTGTTTGATAAGCACATGGCTTCACATTGCCCACACCCATTACACTTCTCATCAACATAATAGTCTTTCTCAAGGTTGAAGTACTTAGTAACACTGCTCAAAAGTCTAATTGCTGGAAAGAGCACATATTCACTGAAATAATCTCTGTAACCTTGGTTAATACGAATGCTATTATCGTTAATCACTTCTGCAAAGTCTTGAATGTCTTTCTCGAAATCCTTTTTTGCTAAAATAACATCATCGTCTGTATGTATTTTCATGACTGTATCAAAAGTATTGTCAGTTGTTGCATAATTGAATGCGCTTAGAGATTTACCTTGTTTGCTTAAGTACTTATTAATATGTTTGTGCATGTTAGTTGGTGCACCTCCTCGCGTAACAAGGGAGAAGATGTAACTTGCATTAGGGCACTTAAAGACATCTAAGAACTGCATAAATGCTTTTGGCATGCCGAATGCATGCATTGGCATAAGCAAGCCAATCTTTGTAGCTTTTGTTAAAGTTTGACCAGTGTTCATAGCACCAATGATTGGGATGAGTTTGACCTCTTCATTAAGGGTGCTTGTTAATATCTTTGCTGCCTTTAGGGTGTAGCCAGTACCTGAGTAATAATAGATTTCTATCATGGGGGTCTCCTTATGTTTTTGAAAAATGGTGGTTGCTTGAATAATTAGTTGAACGTTCACTTAATTAAGGGCGTGGGTTCTTTTATAAAACTAAACCCAGGGGGAGGACCTACTGATTATGATGCTGGTTATGTGTATCCTCAGTTGCTTGATCAAATAGCGTATCTAAGTCATCAAGGGATAAATTGAAGTGGCTTCCCCATTTACCTCTAAAGAGGCTGTAGATGATTGTTGGCATAATACCAGTAAAGAATTCAGTGACTTTTCGTTGTGCTTCATCTTCATCGAAATTGAAACCTCTTTGGTTCATCTCTTCAACAATATCCGATTCAATCATGTCTTCTAATGTGAAATCAATTAATCTGAAAATGGGCGGTGTCTCATAACTATCCTTGAGAGACTCAGTTAGTAATAGTCTTAAAGTCATGTCATTATCCAGCATATGTTGGTCATATGAGGCCATGGCTTTTTTCATCTCATCTGACCCAAATTCATATGCACTTAAAGCGATGGTTATCAGTTGACTGTTTGCTTTGGCAATAAATCTATCAAGAATCTCATCCATTATGGCTTGTTTGTTCTCAAAGTAATAGTAGATGAGGGCTTGGTTGATTTTGGCGGATTTGGCAATCATGCTTATGCTTGCACCATCAAAACCCTTTTCGGCAAATTTCTCAAGAGCAGTATCAATGATTAATTGTCGGGTTGCTTCCTTGTCACGCTTTTTCATAAGAACTCCTTAATTAAGTGAACGTTTAGTTAATTCTACTATCATTGAACTTATATGTCAAATTAGAATATCATTAAGAATCTACAGTAACATCTTTGTAAAAAATTTGATATACTAATAAGAAAAGAGCGTATGGAGGATGGTATGAAGAAATATGTCTTAGGTATTTTGATTATGATGGCCTTGATTCTTATGACTTCTTGTACATTATTAGATCAGAAAGATGATGACGATGATGAAGTAGAGGGTGTCGAAGTTATTGATGAAGAGGGTGGAAGAGTAAAGCTTAAGGGTGTTGCCAAGATTGACTTTGATGAAGAGGATCTAAGTGATAAAGTTGAAGTGACCCTTGATGAAGCCAAGTATCGTAAGGTTGAGGACTTGGTCCCTGATGGCTATGAATTGGCCGGGACTTTGGTTGAAGTAGAGATGGACCCAGATGATGAAATAGACGATGATTTTAATCTGACACTGTATCTAGATGAAGAAGATGAAGAGGTTGTTGTAATACATTTTGCTGAAGACGATGAAAGTTCTATCATCGAAGGCGATATTGATGAAGACGAAATAGAAATCGAGTATGATGAAATCGGCTATTTTGGTGTGTTCAGAGAGACGAATAACCAGGATGATAATGATACATCCGATTCGAGTAGGGATGATTCTGATTCGGCTGATCTAGCAGATGACTCAGACGCCGTCGATGATTCAAATGACGCTGATTCAACGGATAGTACGGATGACTCGGTTGAACCTGATGGGACGGAGACGGTTGATGTTGAGGAAACCATAGAGGTAACATGGTCTAATGAACTGTTTGGTGGTAGAGTCATGGTATCGGATTCATACAATCTCTATTCATATGTGCCAGAGGATAACACCTATGAGACAATCTATCAAACCGATGGTATATCAACGATTCTCATTGATGGTATTAACCCTGTATATCCAGTGATTTGTACATCGGATTATTCTAACCCAGCTGGTGTGGTTAAGCTAGTCGATTTGACAACAATGAATGAAACAGTCTTAGAACTAAGTGATATGTTTAACCTAGTAATTGTCAGTTGGTCTCCTGACGGTGAACTGTTGGCTGCTTGTAACGAAGATAAAATCTATATCTATAAACTTCAGGAAGATGGTTTGTACTTGATTGATGAAGACTGGGGTAGATATTTTGCTTGGTCTTCAGATTCATCAGGCTTGTATTATGCAACTAGCGGCAATGATGGTTTTGTCAAACTTAAGTCGAAGATTATGGGTCAAGCCATTGAAGAATTATATCGATATGAGAGTGACAGCATTAAATTAGAGTTTGAGGTGACGGATGGTACATACACTAAGGATGCATTCTATATGCATATGTGGTCGACAAATACTCAAGTTAAATCAGAGTATGCTGGGCTTAGTTTCGCTCATGGTGGGTCAGATGTTTATTTGTATGACAATTACCAAGCCATGTTTGATGAATATATGGGTTGGATGGAACAAGATGAGACCGTCGTCAATAGCATCTATTATGCAAATACAAATGCTTTTCCAGAGTTCATTAATAAAGGTAGCGGTGCTTATTTTGTGAAAATACTAAATGACATTACAGCCTACTCTTCTGAGGATTCAAATCAATCAATGTTTATGGGAAGTTACTATGACTTAGAAATTGTTGAATGGTAGTAGTCATAAGTTATATATGAACTCTTAAGTATGAGTTAAGTCTATAGGTTAAAGCGAAAAGACTAATAAGGTAAAACAATGAGAGTGGCTAATATGGTCACTCTCTCTTTTTCATGGCAAACTAATCATATAGTACTATACGAAAACATGATTATGTAGTACAATGGTACTAGTAAATAAAGCGTAATATTAATATATATAGTTCTATGGAGGAAACAAATGTTTAATAAATGGATCGTAGCTATAATTTTAGTTCTAGCGATTATTTTAGCTCAACCAGTAGTTGCCGCAGATGATACAAACAATGACGAAGAGATTTCAATAGATTATGTTTTTGAATCTGGTATGCCAGCTTCTACAACGCTACTAAAAGACAATGATGGTTTTATTTGGTTACCAATCAAAATGGGCTGGTTCGTTATGATGCCTATGACACCCTTGTTTATAGAACAGGAGACAACTCTGTTTCTCATGACTATATTGCTAATATATATGAAGACTCTAAAGGTATGTTATGGATTGGAACACAAGGTGGTGGGCTAGATGTTTATGACAAAGAGAGGAATCTTTTTTATAATTATCAAGTGGATTCAAGTGAGTCAAATAGTATCAGCAGTAACAACATTGCCATTAATCCTCAAAGTATCTTTGAAGACTCGAAAGGACTTATATGGATTGCTACATCCGAAAGCGGTTTAAGCATTCTTAATCCAGCCATAAACACATTCAAATATATTACAACCAACGAACTTGACCCACAATATGGTTTGACCGATGACGGAACTTGGTCGATTGTTGAAGACGATGAAGGCTTTATATGGGTTGGCGCAACAACAGGGCTAAACAAAATTAACCCTGATACAGGTGAAGTGACTCAGTTTGTACATGACCCAGAAGATGAAAGCAGTATAAGTCCTGGATGGGTTTACCGTATTTTGATTGATCAAGAAGACCCAAATACATTTTGGATTGGGACAATTGGTGGTGGTTTACAGAAGTTTGATAAAACAAGAGGCCTGTTCACTCAGTATCTTCATCCTAAAGGTAGCGGTGATGACCAGATTATATCAATGATTGAAGATGATGAAAATAATTTGTGGATTGGCTGGTTTAATGCACCAACATTTAAAGGTCTAAGTATATTTGATAAAGACAGTCATGAATTTACAGATTACGTCCATGATGCCTCAGATCCAAGTACACCTGATACACCGCAAGTATTTGCCTTATACCAAGATGAAACAGGTATTATATGGGTGGCAAATAACAATGGGCTTGTTGAAAAGGTGGATTCAGCCAGTCATAATTTTAAGCACTATTATCATATTCCAGGTGATGAAGATTCCATAAGTGATAACATGCTACTATCTTACTATGAGGATTCTAGGGGCACCATGTGGTTTGGTGGTGTTAGCAGTGGATTAATCAGATACAACAAAGTTTTGGATACATTCAAAGCATACAAAGCTGAGGATGTAGATGTACATGGTATTTCATCAAACTTTGTATCGCGTATATTTGAAGATAGCGAAGGTATATTCTATGTAGCAATGCGCGGTGGGCATGTAGCAATATTTGATAGACTACAAGAAAAAGTTATAAAAATATTTGAACACAATCCTGAGGATGATACAAGCATTGGTACCAGTGATTCTGTACGTTATATTTTAGAAGACCGGAATAAGCCTAATATTATGTACATGGGTTCTTTTGCTGGTGGATTTCATATATATGACAAGCAGACAGATGAATTTAGGAATTTTGAAGTTAATTCAGCAGATCCAGATGGCCTAACCAACAATACAATTGTCCACCTACATCAAGATCCTTATACAAGTGAGCTTTGGTTGTCAAGCATAGGTGGCGGTTTAATTCATTACAACCCAGAAACAGACGTGTTCAAAACCTACTTAAATGACTCGGAAGATGAAAGCACTATCGGTTCTAATCAGGTATGGGAAGTTAAACAATATGAAGAAGGTGTTTTGTGGTTAGCAACTGTAGGTGGTGGTCTCAATAGATTTGATATTGAATCTGAAAGCTTTAAGCGTTATACCAAAGATGATGGATTTCCAGCCAATGGTCTTATGACAATGCAAAAAGATGATGATGATCAATTATGGATTGGATCAGATGAAGGCTTAATTCGCTTTGATATGGCAACAGAGACAAGCAAAGTGTTTACCAAAGAAGATGGCTTACAAGGGGATGTTTTCTTAGACGCAGCTTCCTATTATGATTCAAATAAGAATATGTGGTTTGGTGGTGTCAAAGGGCTTAATTTCTTTAATCCAAGAGAAATAATTGAGAATGACCAAGTACCTAGGATTTCACTGATAACTTTGACACAAGGTAATGTACCAATCATTACAGACAAGGCACTTTCAAAACTAGATAAGCTAGAGATTCCATGGCAGCAAAACTTTTTTGAATTTTCATTCTCAGCATTAAGTTATTCATTAACTGAAAAAAAATCACTATGCATATATGTTAGAGGGCTATGATAAAGATTGGTATTATTCTGGTACAAAGAGGTTTGGAAGGTATTCCAGCTTACCACCAGGAGAATATGTGCTGAGGATAAAAGCAGCCAATAACGATGGCTTGTGGAATGAAGAAGGTATCTCTATTAATATTTCTATTAAACCACCATTCTATAAAACAGTGGGATTCTATGTAACGATAGCAGGTCTTTTACTTATTGCACTGTATATTGGCTATCGACTTAGGATAAGAAATATGAAGCTAAGGGCAAAAGAGCTTAAATCTCAAGTCTTCGAAAGAACTCAAGAGCTTGAAGCCATGCACGAAGAAGAGATGGCCATGAATGAAGAATTGATTGCCCTTAATACAGAACTTAATGAAACCAACGATAAAATGACCACAATGCAAGAAATGTTAATTCAAAGAGAGAAAATGAATGCACTTGGAGGCCTTGTTGCAGGCCTTGCCCATGAGATTAACACACCTATTGGAGTTGGTATTACCGCATCCTCTAATTTATCCGAAATAACAAAGGAATTTATCGAAGGTGTGGAAGGTGAAAGCCTTGGTGGAGATGACCAACGTGAATATATGGAAGATATGGATGAGTCGGCTCGTATAATTCAGAAAAACCTTGAGAAGGCTGGTAAACTAATCAGAAACTTTAAAATGGTTTCAACAGACCAGTCAGCATCACAAAAGAGAACCTTTAACTTGAAGACTTATATTGAAGAAGTGGTAATGACCCTTAGACCAATGATTGATAAGAATAAGGTTGCAATAGAAGTAGATTGTGATGGGTATATAGATATGAATGATGACCCAGGTCTTATATCACAGATATTTACCAATCTAATACAGAATGCCATTACCCATGGATTTTCTGGAAATCAGGGTGAAACAATCATGATTGATGTCAAAGAAATAGAAAATGAAATAATCTTTAATTTCTCTGATAATGGCGCTGGAATGGCTGAAAATGCGGTATCCAAGATATTCGAACCCTTTTACACTACAAAGAGGGCAAAAGGTGGGACTGGTCTTGGCATGTATATAGTGTATAATATAATTACACAGCAGTATGGAGGTACAATAAAGTGTCACAGTAAACTCGGAGAGGGGACAACATTTACTGCGCGCTGGCCGATGAAACATTCATAGGAGAATTCGATGAGTAAGTGGAAGATTTTGATTGTAGAAGATGATATGGATATGCATGAGGTAACAAAACTTACCTTAAAGCGATTCGATTATCTTGGCAAGAAATTAGAATTTATCAGTGCATTTAGTGCCAAAGAAGCTAATGAAGTCTTATTAGTAGAAACAGATATTGCCGTTGTCTTGTTAGATGTTGTAATGGAGTCTGACCATGCAGGACTAAGTGTTGTTAAGTTTATTAGAGAAGAACTAGGCAATCATAACATACAGATTATATTAAGAACAGGCCAACCAGGTCAAGCACCTGAAGGCGATGTGATTCGAAGGTATGAGATCAATGATTATCAGGAGAAAAGTGAACTGACCAATCAGAAATTGAAGACTTCTGTGATTACAGCACTTAGAACCTATAACACCCTTATTAAGGTTCAGGAACAAAAGAATGAACTGTCTAAACTTAATAGGGAGCTTGAAGAGTCACAAGAAGAAGTATTTTATATCTTAGGTGAGATTGCAGAGTCAAGAACACCGACTTCAGGCAATCATGTCAAACGTGTTAGTGAGATTGTTGAATTTCTAGCAATCAAAGCAGGGGTTCATGATGAAGATATTAAACATATCAAAAGAGCTTCCATGTTACATGACATTGGTAAACTAGCCATACCTGAATTGGTTCTAAACAAACCAGGCAAGTTGGATACAGGTGAGTTTGATGTTATGAAGACCCATTCGGATGCAGGCTACAAAATGCTTCGCAATTCATCTAAGGACCAACTAAGGATAGCTTCCATTATTGCCAGAGAACATCATGAGAATTATGATGGTAGTGGTTATCCAGATGGACTGAAAGGTGAGGAAATAACCTTAATCAGTCGTATTGTCTCAATAGCAGATGTATTCGACGCACTTGGTACCAAACGCGTCTATAAGGAAGCTTGGGACTACAAAGACATTGTTGCATACATGAAAGAACAGACTGGGACTAAGTTTGACCCAGGACTAATGAAAATATTTAGTGATTCAATTGATGACATTATTGGAATTTGTAAGAGATACCCAGATTAAACTCTGGGTATTTTTTTATTGCTTATTTATCTCTTGTACTTCAAAGTGGTGTTTGACATCATGAAGTGCAAGTTTTTTGTATTTGCCCTCTAGAGATCTAAAGGATTCCAGAAGGTCATATTCCTCTTGGGTAAGTTCATAGGCGTCACTTTGATAGCTGTATTTAGTACCGCTTTCTCTTATAAGATCGCTACTGTTTTGTTCAAGAGTATAGGCAGTAGGCTTGATTATTGAGTCAGTACTGATACTTAGTTCATTGGCGATTTTGCAATAATCTCTGCTGAAGGCATTTGTTCATTCTTCAAATATCTTGAAAAGGAAGATTTGCTGACATCGATTGCTTTTGCCAAATGAGCTGCTTTGATTTTTTTTCTCTTCAAGTATTTGTTTTATGTTATTACCAATATTCATAAGTCACCTCGCAAAATAAAGTTGTGAAAATAGAACTAAACCTATTGACAAGTAACGAATAAGCAACTATAATAGTTGAAAGAGTACCATAAACAGAACTAAGTGCTATTTAAAAAAAAGTTTTCTAATAAGTAAAATTTA
>JDSF01000497.1_pt1 | contig 12098 bp, 15 predicted proteins | sample 199441 | NCBI WGS metagenome assembly JDSF01 (sample SAMN02592751, study PRJNA231836) | bioreactor metagenome | isolation source: continuous culture bioreactor denitrification-DNRA | place: Germany: Bremen
AAAAAACTGCATATTCAGATCTTTTTTTTTGTATATGCCAAATTAATTGTCATATTATATTCATTTGAATTTATACTTTCTAAAACTTTACTAAAGCTCTCTGCTTTTATAATTTTACTATCTATCTTAGATTTGTTTTTAATTATATTCCAGTAATCAACTGCAATACCTTCTATATTATTACTATTTTTTGAATAATTAAAGGGAGGCCAAGTATTTGTCAATCCTATTTTCAATACTTGATTATCTATTTTATTATTTTGCGAAAACAGACTAAGAACTAAAAGGTTAATTAAAATAAATACTTTCATCAATCATCTTCCCATTATTTGTTTGATAAAATAATATATTATCATTTATTCTTTAAAAAAACAAGCTGTTTTTTTCTCTCACTTAAATTTAATAAAATCTAGGATAAACTATTATCTTAAAAAATTTATTCTAGGATATTATACAATGACAGAAGCAAAATACATCTGGATGGATGGGAAGTTTGTTGATTGGCATGACGCTAAAGTTCATGTACTAAGCCACACATTACACTATGGAAATGGTGCTATTGAAGGAACAAAAGCATATAAAACACATGATGGAAGATGTGCAATTTTTAAACTAAAAGAGCATACAAAAAGACTTATTAATTCAGCTAAAATGACACTAATTGATGTTCCTTTTACTGAAGATGAATTAAATAAAGCTCAAATTGAACTATTGCAGAAAAATGAATTAACTGAAGGTGCATATATTAGACCTCTAGTTTATTTAGGTTACGGAGTAATGGGTCTTTACCATAAACAAGCTCCTGTAAATGTTTCTATTTCTGCATGGGAATGGGGAGCATATTTAGGTGAAGAAGGTATGAAAAAAGGTGTAAGAGTAAAAATTGCATCAATGACTAGAAACTCTAACACTTCTGGTATGGGAAAAGCAAAAGCTGTTGCAAACTACCTTAATTCTCAAATGGCTAAGGGAGAAGCAGTAGAATGTGGATATGATGAAGCACTTTTAAGAGATGACCAAGGTTACATTGCAGAAGCATCAGGTGCTTGTTTCTTTATTGTAAGAGATGGTGTAATAATCACTCCTCCAAATGATAACTCATTAGAATCAATTACTCAAGCAACAGTAATTGATTTAGCTGAAGACTTAGGTTATAAAGTTATTAGAAGAAGATTAACACGTGAAGAAGTTTATATTGCAGATGAAGCATTCTTTACAGGAACTGCTGTTGAAGTAACTCCAATTAGAGATATTGATGCTAGAATCATTGGTTCAGGAGAAAGAGGTCCAATTACTGAAGTATTACAAACAGCTTATTTTGATGTAGTAGCTGGAAAAAATGAGAAGTATTTAAAAGATTTAACGTATATTAACTAAAAATTTAAGGGAAAAGAAAAATGCCTATAGATAACGACTATTTTAAAAATAGACAACAACAAAATAAGAATAGTGGTGGTGGTTCAAACAATGGTGGTGGAGGAAATTATCAACCACCTTTTGAACCACCTGAAATGTTTAAAAACTTTGGAAAAAAATCAGGAATCTTTTATGTAGTAATTATTGTAATTGCTATATTATTCTTGACAAAACCTTTTTTAACAATTGAATCAGGTAATGTTGGAATTAAACAAACTTTAGGTAAATATGATGAAGAGCCATTAAGACCTGGTTTCCATATTATTATTCCTGGTTACCAAAAAGTTGTTATAGTTGATACAAAAGTAAGATTAATGAACTATGCATCTGTTGAGACAAGCGGTGGATTTGATCAAAGTATTAGAAGTAATCCAGCAATTACTATTCTTGATGCCAGAGGTTTACCTGTTTCTATTGAATTAACTGTTCAATACAGACTTACAGCAGATGGTGCTCCAACAACAATTGCCAAATGGGGTCCTTCTTGGGAAGACAAAATTATCAATCCCGTTGTTAGAGATATTGTAAGAAATGTTGTAGGTAACTATACAGCAGAAGAATTACCAACAAAAAGAAATGAAATTGCTGTTAAAATTCAAGATGGAATTCAAAAAGATATTGATTCACTTGAAGATAAACCAGTAATTTTACAATCTGTTCAATTAAGAGAAATTGTACTACCTCAAAAGATCAAAGATCAAATTGAGAGAGTTCAAATTGCAAACCAAGAATCTGAAAGAGTTAGATACGAAGTTTTAAGAACAAAACAAGAAGCTGAAAAAAGAGCTGCAAAAGCTATTGGTGATGCTGAAGCAAATAGAATTGAAGCAAAAGGTAGAGCAGATGCTGTAACTATTGAAGCAAAAGCACAAGCTGCAGCAAATATTGCAATTGCAGAATCTTTAACTCCTAAATTACTTCAAATGCAACAAATTGAAGTGCAAGGTAAATTCAATGAAGCACTTAGAGAAAATAAAGATGCAAAAATTTTCTTAACTCCTGGTGGTTCAACTCCAAATATCTGGGTTGATACAAAAGATAAATCAAGAGACACTGTAATTAATCAATAAGAGTTTTTACTCTTATTGATATTTAATATGAAAAAAATATCACTATCTATTCTATTAACATTTCTATTTTTTACTAATATCAATGCAAATGAAAAAGCGATTGATTTAAAAAATATAATAATTGAAAATCCTAATCAAGTAAAAATCAAAGAATCATACCAAGAAGAAGAAAATCTTTTAGATAAACCACCTCTTGAAAAAAAAAGTAATTGAAAATAAAAAAAAAGAAGCAATTAGCTTTGATGCAAATGTTGATATTAATAAAGAAAAGAAAGAATTAGATGGTGTTAAAGTAAATCTTGGGACAAAGTTTTAAAGGATTTTGATGAAAACTATAAATAAGATTGATTGGGAAAAAATGGGTGGACTTATCCCTGTTGTAACTCAAGAAGTTGATACAAATGAAGTTCTAATGTTAGCTTATATGGATAAAGAAGCTTTAGAGTTAACACTTCAGACAAATATTGCTCACTATTTTAGTAGAAGTAAACAAAGAATTTGGAAAAAGGGTGAAAGCTCTGGACATATCCAAGAAGTTGCTGATATTTTAGTTGATTGTGATGATGATACAATTTTATTAAAGGTAAAACAAACAGGTGTAGCTTGTCATACAGGTAGAAAATCATGTTTCTTTACATCAATAAAAACAAATGAAGAAATTTCTAGAGTAGAAGTTGATACAACTAGAGCTTATGGAGTAATTGATACTCTTTATCACGTAATTCAAGAAAAAAGAAATGAAGACCCTAAAAAATCATATACTGCAAAACTACTTCAAGGTAAAGAGAACTCAATGCTTAAAAAAATCGTTGAGGAAGCAGGAGAATTTACTTTTGCAATAAAAGATAATGATCAAGAAGAGATAGTTTATGAAGCGGCTGATATTACTTATCATATGTTAGTTGCTATGGCTTCAAAAAATATTAGTCCGGATAGAGTTAAACAAGAATTAGCTAGAAGATTTGGTATGTCAGGGATTGAAGAAAAAACCTCAAGAAAAGACTAGAACTAGAGTTTAAACTCTAGCTCTTTTCTTGTCTTTTTTTCTAATATAGTGTTTAACTATATAACTAGCTGCCATAAAGCAAAGCAAGCCTACAAACATAAATATAAAAATCTCTGTTAAATACATAACATCCTCCTTATATTTCCACGCATATCAAATGTTGCCAACATCTATACATATTATAGAACATAAATCTTAACTAGTCAATAAAATAAGATAATTTCTACTTATAATAGTAAAATAGTTTTTTCTTATTTATATTATCTCTTTTTGATTATGGTAAGATACAGAAAAAGTATTATTTGGAAGTTTTAAAAGATTTTCTTTGAAAGTATTCATAAAAAGAGGAAATTCCTCTTTTTACTTAGTGGTTACAACCACATCCGTCATGGCTTTTCTTTTGTGATTGTTGTGCTGAACTAGCACCTGCTGCAGAAGTAGAACAAGCAGAAACACCTGGAGGTGTTGTAGGCTGGATAGATGCATTTTCTGCACTATCACTTACTTCATCAACATATGCAATAAGCTTAGATGCCGCCATCATATATCTTTTTGCAGACTCTGATTCAGGTTGACAGTAAACTACTGGTTTACCTTCATCTCCACCAGTTCTAATTGCTGGTTCAATTGGAAGGTTACCTAATACTTGAGTATTATATTGATCAGCTAAATCTTCACATGTTCCCATTCCAAAGATATCTGATTCAGTGTTACATGAAGGACAAATAAATCCACTCATATTTTCGATAATTCCACCAATTGGAATATGAAGTTTTTTAAACATATCTAATGATCTTCTTGAGTCATCAAGTGCAACATGTTGAGGAGTTGTAACATTTACACCACAAGTAACTGGTACACTTTGAGCTAATGTTAACTGAGCATCACCAGTACCTGGAGGCATATCAATGAAAAGGATATCTAACTCTTCCCATAAAATATCTCTTAATAATTGTTGGATAGCTTTCATAATCATAGCACCTCTCCAAATAAGAGCTTGACCTTCTTCCATTAGTGAACCCATAGACATAACAGCTACACCATATGCGTCAAATGGCTTAGCTTTATTTCCAACTACTGCTACTTCTTGACCTTGTAATCCCATCATACGAGGAATATTTGGACCATAAATATCAGCATCTAAGATACCTACTTTTTTACCTTGCATTGCAGCTGCAATTGCTAAGTTTACAGTAGTAGTTGATTTTCCAACTCCACCTTTTCCAGAAGATACCATTACAAAGTTTTTAATTTGTGGAGCAATATTACTTCCACTTACACTATTACTTTGTTGTTTTTGCTCTTGAGGTTTTTTAATATTTAATGTTGCTGTAAAAATACCAATTTTTTCTAAAGTAGATGTAATATCTTTTTTTAATTGAGCTTCTACGTCAGCTGAACTTGATGTAATATCTAAAGTGATAACACAACTTTCATCATCAATAAGTTCAATATCTTTCACAAAACCAAAATCTACAATAGATTTTTGAAATCCAGGATATAGAACTTTTCCTAATTCTTCTTTAATATCAGCTACAGTTGCCATATTATTTTTCCTTATATATATTTAATTTTTTTGTATTATAATTTAAATAGGATAATTTTTGTCTTAATTAAACAATCTAACCTATTTAAAACTCTTTTTTTCTTTTTAAATGTAACTTTTGGTAAAAAATATTTTACCAAAATATTTCATTTATAAAAAAAGGTCAAGGGATTATTTCCTTGACCTTTTTTAGAGTTTCACTCTTTTTAGCTATTACCTTCTAGTCAGAGCCTTATGTAAAATTTACGCAAATCGAGATTTGCTATTTTACAAATAAGCCTCGCAGAAGGCTTTAAGAGTGAAACTATTCACTCTTTTTAGCTAGCGCTAACGCCTTCTGCCATTTCATCACCATGATTTTCTACAATTTTTTGTGTAATTTTATATGAACAAAACTTTGGTCCACACATTGAACAAAATTCTGCTTCTTTAAATACATCTTGTGGTAGAGTTTCATCATGATACTCTCTCGCTCTTTCAGGATCTAAACATAATTCAAACTGCTTATTCCAATCAAAGGCATATCTTGCATCAGACATTTCATCATCAATATCTCTTGCCCCTTTTCTACCTCTTGCAATATCAGCAGAGTGAGCGGCAATTTTATAAGCAATAATTCCTTCTCTTACATCTTCAGCATTTGGTAATCCTAAGTGCTCTTTTGGTGTAACATAACAAAGCATTGAAGCTCCATGCCATCCACCAACTGCTGCACCAATTGCCGAAGAAATATGATCATAACCAGCAGCAATATCAGTAGTAAGTGGTCCTAAGATATAGAACGGTGCTTCATGACAATATTCTTGCTCTAATTTCATATTTCTTTCAATTTGATTTAATGGAACGTGACCTGGTCCTTCAATCATAACTTGAACATCTTTTTCCCAAGCTCTAAGTGTTAATTCACCTAAAATTTTAAGCTCAGACAATTGCGCTTCATCAGATGCATCTGCAAGACATCCTGGTCTTAAAGAGTCACCTAAAGATAAAGAAACATCATATTTTCTACAAATATCTAAAATCTCATCATATGCATCATAAAATGGATTCTCTTTATGATAATGCATCATCCATGCTGCCATTAAAGAACCACCTCTTGAAACAATTCCCATTTTTCTTTTTGCAACATGAGGCATAAACTGTAAAAGGAATCCTGCATGAATTGTAAAATATGAAACACCTTGTTGTGCTTGCTTTTCTAAAACTGCTAACATAGATTCAATTGTTAAATCTTCAATTTTATCATTACAATCATGTAAAATTTGATACATTGGAACTGTACCAATTGGTACAGTTGAATGTTCAATTACTGCTCTTCTAATTGAATCTAAGTCACCACCTGTACTTAAATCCATGATAGTATCTGCACCATGTTTTAAACATACGTCAACTTTTTCAATTTCACCTTCAATATCTGAAGCTAAAGCTGAAGAACCAATATTTGCATTGATTTTACAAGAAGATGCAATACCAATCGCCATAGGTGTTAAGTGTTTATGATTTACGTTTGCAGGAATAATTAACCTTCCTCTTTCAATCTCACTTCTAACTAATTCAGGATCGATATTTTCAACTTTTGCAACATATTCCATATCAGGAGTAATAATGCCTCTTTTGGCATAATACATCTGAGTTCTTACTTCATCATTTTTATGATTGTCTAACCAATCTCTCATATAAAAATCCTATTTAAATATTTTTTGTTGATTATAGCAAATTTAGTTTATATAAACTTAATTAAACTTACTAAATTTTTTTTATTAGGTATATAAGTTACCTTTCTATATAATTATATCTATCTTAATCATAGGTAACATATGGAAAATAATATTGTGATTGAAAAAGCCTATAGTAAAGCTAAAAAAGATATAAAAATTTTACAATTAAGTAATACTCTTAACTATAACAATATATCAAATATTATAAATTTATTATCTTTTGACTCTAATATTGCTATATTTATTAAAAATAATTTTGATTTAGAGGCCATTTCAAAACTTTTAAGATTTTATGAAGATAGACTAACTAACTCATTTTCTGAAGATAAAAGCCTTTTTAAAGCTCAATTCAAATCATATTTACTCATTATTGAACTTTTTACAGAGTTATGTAATATATTTTCAAAAGATAGAGAAAAAAGAGTCTTAATTGATAAAATTTTCCAGCTACTTAAAGAGTCAAAGAACATGGTAAAGATGTTTATTCCTTTAGAAAATAAAGATATAAAAATCTTAAACAATTTTATAGGTAAACAGCTCTATCACTATTCACATATACAATATATTTCTACAAAAGATAAAAAACTTGACTATATATTTCAAGAATATTATTTGAATATGGAAAGAATTCTTCATGGATTTGAATTAAGTGTTGAAACAAATTTTGCAGACTGTCAAAAAACAAAAAAGATAAATGAAAAAATGATTTTCATAAATAATCTTTCTTTTTTACTTTTAAAAATGATTTATAAATTAAAATACTATAATCCATCAATAAAATATTTTGATAATAATTACTTTCAAAACATTTTGTATTTTTTTAGAAAACTTTCTATAGAACATCAACAATCATCTATTTTAAATATAAAAGAGTTTGAAAACATCCTTATAGAGGAATTTAAAAACAGTTCCAACTTTTTACTAAAAAATCTTAATATCAATATGTTTGATGAAAAAGTTAAGTTATTGAAACTTAATACAGATGAGTATAAACAATTAATTGATATTATAACAGCCTTAAAACAATAATTGAATTTACCAGGATAATATAAAATGAAAAAACTAATAATTGAAAAAATTGATTCTCTTCCTCCTCTACCAAACTCTGTTTTAGAGTTAGAAGAGTTTAGAAAAATGTCTAATAAAGAACCTTTAGATCTTCTGAAAATTATTGAAAAAGACCCTTTGATTATTACTACTGTTTTAAGAATTGCAAACTCTGCAATGTTTGGTTTTGTTAGTCAAGTAGAAACGCCTAGTCGTGCTATATCTCTTCTTGGAGTTAACTTTACTATATCTATTGCTTTAGGTTCAATTATTCAAAATTTAATCCAAACAAATCTATCTGCATATGATGTTAGTACAGATGATTTTATGTTTTCATCAAATCTTGCATCAAATCTTGTTAATACTTGGGTTTCAAAAATTAGCTTTGATTTAAAAGAAGATTTACTTTTACCTGCATTCTTGCAAGAGACAGGAAAGTTTGTAATTGCGGAAATTATTGAAGAAAACAATCAAAAAGAAGAGTTTATTAACCAACTTCAAATTACAAAAAACACTTCACTTGTAGAAAAAGAATTTGTAGGTTTCTCTTGTGCAAGAATTACTGCAAATATATTTAAACATTGGAAATTAAGTCCAAATTTAATATTCTCAATTGGCTTTGTAGAAGACTTAGAACACTGTCCAAAAGATTATATTAAAAAAGTACAAATTTTAGAAATTATAAAAATTTTAACTGATATTAGGGCACCACTTTCAGACCAAAATGTACATAGAGCATTAAACAAAGCAAACGAATATGGGCTTGACACAGAACTACTACTTCAAGCTATTGATTCAATTAAATTTAAAATAGAGAATGATATTTAAGATTTCATAAGTTACATTGAAGTATAATATGTAACTTTTTTACTCAAAGGGGCTTTGTGTCAAATGTCACACTAATTATACTATGTGCAGGGAACTCCTCAAGATTCGCTATGCATACTAAAAAACAATGGCTTAGAACAGAAAACTTACCATTGTGGTTATTTGTTACAAAGAGACTTGAAAACTTTTCTAAATTTGATAAAATCATTATCGCTTCCCATGAAAAAGAATTAAACTACATGAAAAACTTCACTGATGATTACACTTTTGTAAAAGGTGGAGATACTAGACAAGAGTCAATGAAAAATGCATTAGATGAAGTGGCTACTGATTATGTAATGGTTACTGATGTTGCTAGAGCTTGTATTCCAAAAGAAGTTATTTCTAATCTTATTGATTCAAAAGATGAAGCTGATTGTATTGTTCCTGCATTAAATGTAAGTGATACAGTTATATATGATACTCAAACCATAGACAGAGATAAAGTTAAATTAATCCAAACACCACAACTATCAAAAGTTTCTATATTAAAAGAAGCAACTTAAAACAAATACTGAATTTACAGATGATAGTAGTGCTATTAAAAACTCTGGCGGAACAATTAAATATGTAGAAGGAAGTTTAAAAAGTAAGAAACTAACTTTTGAAGAAGATATAAATGAACTAAAATGTATAAAAGGACCATCTCAAAACTTTTTTACTGGAACTGGATTTGATATTCATCCTTTTGAAGAAAATAAGCAGATGTGGCTAGGTGGAATACAAATAGATGTTCCTTATGGTTTTAAAGCACACAGTGATGGTGATGTCCTAATACACTCTTTAATTGATGCACTTTTAGGTGCCGCATGTGCTGGAGATATTGGAGAATTTTTTCCAGATACAGATGCACAATATAAAAATATAGATTCAAAACTTTTATTAGAAGAAATTGTAAAATTTATTTGCGATGTTGGATATGAAATAACAAATATTGATTTGACAATAATTGCACAAAAACCAAAAATCAATCCATATAAACAGGAGATAAAAACAACTATAGCAAGGCTATTAAAAATAGAAAAACAGTTTGTAAATATAAAAGCAACAACTGCAGAAAAACTTGGTTTTATAGGGAGAGCCGAGGGTGTCGCTGTGCAGTCAATTGCTACGCTTAAATATTATGATTGGAAAAGACAATGAATATATTAATTATAGAGAGTGAAATTTATCTGGCACAAAAGGTTGTGTCAAGACTTTTAGATGATGGGCATAATTGTGATTTTGTAGAATCACCAAATATTGATAATTTAACAAAAGATTATGATATTATTCTTTTATCAACATCACTACCTGGTGCGTTGTGTAAAACAATTATCAGAAGATACAATGATTCTATTATACTTTTATTAGTATCTTATATCTCAGATGAAACAGTTACAGACCCCATTAAAGAGGGTGCAAAAGATTATATTATGAAGCCATTTATTATGGATGAGCTTGTAAGAAAGATTTATCACTATAGGGAGTGTAAATCACTAAGAAAAGAGCTTCAAACACTAAGAGAATATTTGGATTTTCAATTTGCTGAAGTTGATACTTCTGGATTTATACTTCCAACATCTTTTCCAATATTAATTGAAACAAACTCACAAATAAGTGCAGATAAACTCGTATTTGAGCTTTCAAGAAAACTTGACTTGCAAATGAAGTTTATTTCACTAAATTCTGACAATTGGCAAAAATTAGTAAATGAGAAATTTAATGGTATTTTATACCTAACTGATTATCATAGTTTAAAAAAGAGTTCAAAAGATAATCTAAATAGACTTATTGAAGATAAAAAATGTGTATTAATCTCTTTAGAAAAAGAAGAAGAATTTCCATATACAAAAATTGATTTCCATAAAGATGATGTTTCAGTAATTGCAAATAACATTATGACAATAAATGACTATGTAAAAATGATGGTTTTATCTTATCAAACAAAATATCCAGATACTGAACTATCTAAAAACTAGGTATCTCAAGAAAATCTCTTTGGGAAAAGAGAAAAAAACTTGGTATAGAAAAAAAGAAGTAACTAGATGAGAAAACTATTTTTAACTCTATTTTATAGTGGATTAAGTCCAAAAGCTCCAGGAACTGTAGGAAGTTTTGTTGCACTTCTTTTAGGACTTGCACTACTTCAATATGTACATGTTTCAACACTTTTCTTACTTGCACTTCTAATCACAGTTGTTGCAGTAAAACAAATAGATATTTATGAAAAAGAAGTAGGAGAGCATGATAGTAAAGAGATAGTAATCGATGAACTTGCTGGTATGTGGATTGCTTTATCTATTTGTGGTATTACACAAGAAAACATGTTAATCATGGGTGCTTTAGCATTTATTTACTTTAGACTTTTTGATATCTGGAAACCTTCAATTATTGGAAGAATAGATGAAAAAGTTGATGGTGGTTGGGGTGTTATGGGTGATGATGTCTTAGCTGGAATAGCAGGTGGTATTGCCGCTGCTGGAACTTACTCTCTTTTAATAAAATTCGTACTTTAAATATTTGAGTTTACTTATAGCTTTAAGTAAACTCTACCTTCTAAACTTTCCAAGACCTATAAGAAAAATTCCTCTATAATATCCTAATTAAAATATATACAAGGATTTATAATATGACTATTACTAAAAGAGTGACATTTATTGCTAAAGAGGGTTGTGAAGATAAAATGAAAGAACTATTAACTGCAATGGTTGAACCATCAAAAGCAGAACCAGGTGTAATCTTTTATGATATTTTCCAATGTACAGAAAATAGAAGAAAATTTTACGCTGTTGAGTCTTGGGAAAGTGAAGAAGCATTAGCAGGACATGCAAAAACAGAACACTATGCAGTTTATAAATCATCTTATGAACCATTTTGTGAAGACAAATATACAGAACATTTAGAGATTTTAGGATAATTGATGAAAAATCTTTGGGATGAAAATGAAGCTAAAGATTACAAAAGTGATTTAGCACTTAGAGTTTATACATCAAACCTTTTAGGAAGAAGTGATGAACTTGTTCTTCATGGTGGAGGAAATACTTCTGTAAAATCACAAGTTGATGGAGAAGATATTTTATTTGTAAAAGGTAGCGGTTGGGATTTAGTCTCTATCAAAGAAGAGGGTTTTGCTCCTGTAAAGCTTGATATTTTAAAACAGATGGCTAAATTAGAAGCTTTAAGTGATTCAACTATGGTAAGCCAACAAAAAGCTGCTATGATAGATAAAGATGCTCCTAACCCTTCTGTTGAAGCTATTTTACATGCTATTATTCCTTTTAAATTTGTTGACCACACTCATGCTGATGCAGTGGTTACCATCTCAAATAGTAAAACAGGAATTGAAAATATTAAAAAAGTATTTCCTAACTTTTTAATTGTTCCATATGTGATGCCAGGTTTTATACTTGCTAAAAAAATATATGAGATGAGCAAAGATATAGATT
>JDSF01000498.1_pt1 | contig 12094 bp, 17 predicted proteins | sample 199441 | NCBI WGS metagenome assembly JDSF01 (sample SAMN02592751, study PRJNA231836) | bioreactor metagenome | isolation source: continuous culture bioreactor denitrification-DNRA | place: Germany: Bremen
AGAGATAGATTCTCTTAAAAAATTTGAAAATATTTTAGAAAATGATTTCAATGTAAACTTTAAATTTGAAGAGATAGAGTTTTTATATAAAAAGTTTGTAGAAAATAAAAATTAAGTTTTTAATTCAACGATTTTTTATCTCCTAAGTTCTATACTTCATTTATGAAAAATGAAAATGATGTACAAATAGAAAGAGTTTATGAAAAACAAGTTACGGTTTTTGGTAAAGCTTTAAAAATTAGAAGATTAATCCTGATTTCTTTAACAACAGTACTTCTTGGAGTAATGGGATATATTGAAATAGCAGCATTTGGATGGGCTGTTGTGGCATTTATTGGTTTTTGTTTATCCCTATTCTCTTTCTTATTATATTTTAAAACAATAATAAATTTTAAAGAGTATTCTATTGAGGTTTCACCTTCAGGAGATATTTTTGTTACAAAACTGTTTGGGCATTGTACTATTTGTCTTGGTAATTTAAAAGTTGTAAAAAAAGCAAATGAGTTCTATCTTCAATGTGCAGAAGATAAAAATCATATATGGAAAACCCAATAAAGAGTCATAAATGAATATCATAGAAACACAAAGATTGATAATAAGAAATACTAAAACAGAAGATATAGAAGAGTTATATAAACAAGTATTTTCAAATGACGAAGTAGTAAAATATACTTTTGGAAAAGAACTTTCAAGCTTTGAAGATGTAAAAAGCTTCGTAGAAAAAAGTTGTAATTTTGATAAAAAGCTCGGACTATCAACACTTGTTGAAAAAGATAGCTCTAAAGTTATAGGTCTAGCAGGTGTAATAGAGTGTGACTATTTAGGTAATACTGATTATGAATTTGGTTTTATTTTAGGTAGTGATTTTTGGGGTAGAGGATATGCAACAGAAATTGGTCAAGCTCAAATTAATTATATAAAAAATGATATCAAAGCAAAAAGAGTTTTAGCCTTAGCTCATAAAGATAATGAAGCTTCAGTAAAGTGTATAAACAAACTTGGTTTAGAATATATAACTACAATAGCTACTAAAAATAGAGGAGAAAGAGAAGTTTTTAGTTTAGATTTCTTCTAAACTTTATTTTCTTTCTCAAACTCTTCAAAAATATCTCTATTTTTTGAAAATATTTTATAAATATTACTTTGGAAGGTAAACTCCAAATAGTTTGCATGAAGCCATAATCTATGTGAGCCAGTAACTTCAGCTCTTTTTTTCTCATCAAGAGTTTTATTTAAATATTCTTCTGCATACTCATCTTTAACCCCATATATAGGATCACCTACAATTCTATGTCCTATTGATTGAAGATGGATTCTTATTTGGTGTTGTCTTCCTGTTATTGGAATAAGTTCCAATAAAGTGATATCTTTTTTTTCATTATATGAGATAGGTTTTACATGAGTAACGGAGTGTTTCCCTTCATCTTCTGGACAAATTGCCATACGAACACCAATATTTTTTCCCTCTTTTTTAAGGTTTTTATCTATCGTTAGTTCCTTATCAAGCTCTCCTTCTACTAAAGCAAGATAAGATTTTTTATACTCTTTTGTTTCAAACATAGAAGATAATGAATTTGTTGCTTTTTCATGCTTTCCAACTAAAACCAATCCAGATGTCTCTGCATCTATTCTATGTGCTTGATTTGCAGTCTCTCCAAAGTGATATCTTATTTCATCTAAAAGTGAATATTCGGTTTTTTTTGAGTTAGGATGGATTACTAAATTTGACGGTTTGTCAAAGATTGCAAAATCTTTAAAAATATGCAAAGGTTTTAATCCTCTAGTATGTCCTTCAAACAGCGCTACATAGACACAATCTTCTGTTATTGATTGAGATATCAAGTAAGAGTTGTGATTACTATCAAAAATTCTTCCTCTACTTATCAAACGATGCGCTACAGCGGGTTTGTAGCCTAAGTCTTGTAATAAAAATAGTTGGATTTTTTTACCCTTTGGGGCAGAAAATCTCTTTAAAATAAACGGCAAAATTATTCCTAGAATTTAAGTGAAAATTTACCAAAAATTAATATAAATCTTTGGCTAAATTAGATAGGATATCATACAAAAAATAAGAGAAATTCTTGATAAAATTTCAAGAATATTGATAATAAGGGATATACAGATGGTTGAAAGATATGCCAGAGAAGAGATGACAAAACATTGGACGCAACATGCAAGATATGCAGCATGGCTTGAAGTTGAAAAAGCAGCTGTAAAAGCATGGGCTAAACTTGGAAAAATTCCTCAAGATGATGCGGATAAAATTGTAAAAAATGCTACTTTCTCAGTTGAGAGAATTGAAGAGATTGAAGCGATTACAAAACATGACTTAATTGCTTTTAACACTTCTGTTGCTGAATCACTTGGAGAAGAATCAAGATGGTTTCACTATGGTATGACTTCATCTGATGCTGTTGATACAGGAGTTGCTTTACAAATGAGAGACTCTTTAGAGATTATTATCTCTGATGTAAAAATGATAATGGAGTCTATTAAAAAAAGAGCCGAAGAACATAAGTTTACATTAATGGTAGGAAGATCTCATGGTATCCATGGTGAACCAATTACATTTGGTCTTACTTTAGCTGTATGGTACGATGAAATGGCAAGACACTTACTTAACTTAGAGCAAACTATGGATGTAATTGCTGTAGGTCAAATCTCTGGTGCTATGGGTAACTTTGCACATGCTCCATTAGAACTTGAAGAATTAGCAATGGCTGAATTAGGTTTAAAACCTGAGCCTTGTTCAAACCAAGTAGTTCATAGAGATAGATATGCTAGACTTGCAACTGCACTGGCATCTATGGCTTCTTCAATTGAAAAATTTGCAGTACAAGTTAGACATTTACAAAGAACAGAAGTTTATGAAGCTGAAGAGTATTTTGCAAAAGGTCAAAAAGGTTCTTCTGCAATGCCTCATAAAAGAAATCCTATTTTAACAGAAAATATCACAGGTCTTGCAAGAATGATTAGAGCTTACGCAACTCCAGCTATGGAAAATGTTGCATTATGGCATGAAAGAGATATTTCTCACTCTTCAACTGAAAGATTCTGGTTACCAGATGCATTTATTACAACTAACTTTATGTTACATAGAATGAACAATGTAATTGCAAACTTAACAGTTATGCCTGAAAATATGATGAAAAATCTTAACCAAACTGGTGGATTAGTATTCTCTCAAAGAGTATTACTAGAGCTTCCACTTCAAGGTGTTTCTAGAGAAGATGCATATAAAATTGTTCAAAGAAATGCTATGAAAGTTTGGGATGAAATTAAACAAGGTAAACCAACTATAAATGAAGATGGAGAGTCTTTATATCTTGGTCACCTTCTTGCTGATGAAGAGTTAAGAAAATCTTTATCAGAAGAACAAATTAGAGAGTGTTTCAACTATGATTATTACACTAAAAATGTAGATGCAATCTTTAATAGAGTATTTAATAAATAATTTATAAATCTAAAATCTAAGTATAAGGCAATAAATATGGCAATAATGATTGAAAAAAGAAATGGTAGAAAAGAAGTCTTAGATATCACAAAAATCCAGAAGATGACTATTGAGGCAACTGAAGGATTAGATGGTGTATCTCAAAGTGAACTAGAACTTGATGCACAAATTAAGTTTATTGATGGAATGGGGAGTGCTGATATTCAGGATGCTTTAATTAAAACAGCAGTTGAAAAAATCGATATTGATGTTCCAAATTGGACTTTTGTTGCTGCTAGATTATTTGTATTTGACCTTTATCATAGAGTTGGAAAAGTAACTCATGGTATAAAAGGTGAGCCATATTGCCATTTAAAAGAATATTTAAGATATGGAAAAGAAGCTGGAAGACTTATTCCTAATCTTGGTGAAGGTTATGACTTAGATGAATTAAACGATTATATTGACCCTTCAAGAGATTATCTTTTCAACTATCTTGGAATCAAAACATTATATGATAGATACCTAATTAAAAATAGAAACGGAGTTCCTATCGAGCTTCCTCAACAAATGTTCATGGCTATTGCTATGTTCTTGGCGCAAGATGAAGATGATAAACAACAAAAAGCAAAAGAGTTTTATGATGTAGTTTCAAAATTTGAAGTTATGCTAGCAACTCCAACTTTATCAAATGCAAGAACAAATAGACACCAATTATCATCTTGTTATATTGGATCTACTCCTGATAATATCGAGGGTATTTTTGATTCTTACCATGAAATGGCTTTATTATCTAAGTTTGGTGGTGGTATTGGTTGGGACTGGAACCAAGTAAGAGCACTTGGTGGTGTGATTGATGACCATAAGTCTGCTGCTGGTGGTACTGTACCATTTCTTAAAATTGCAAATGATGTTGCAATTGCAGTTGACCAATTAGGTACAAGAAAAGGTGCAATTGCAGTTTATGTTGAGCCTTGGCATATGGATATTATTGACTTTATTGACCTTAAAAAGAATTCTGGTGAAGAGAGAAGAAGAGCACATGACCTGTTCCCATCACTTTGGATTACAGACCTTTTCATGGAAAGAATCATGGAAGACTCTCATTGGACACTATTTGATCCATATGAAGTGAAAGATTTATCTGAACTTCATGGTGATGAATTTAGAGCAAAATATATTGAATATGAAAATGATGAATCAATCACAAAAGATAGAATGAAAGCAAAAGATTTATGGAAAAAAATCTTAACTTCATACTTTGAATCAGGGTCACCATTCCTTTGCTTTAAAGATAATGCAAATAGAGCAAATCCAAACTCTCACGTAGGGCATATTAGGTCTTCAAACCTTTGTACAGAGATTTTCCAAAATACAAATCCTAACCACTATAAAATCAAATTAGAGTTTGTAGATGGTACTATTGAAACTTATGAAGAAGAAGATTTAATCATCGTAGATGGTGGACAAGAGAAAAAAGCAAATAAAGTAACTGCTCTTGATTCAATTAATGGAAAAAGAGTATTTATAGTAGAAAAAGAGAAAATAGATGGAGATACAGCAGTTTGTAACTTAGCTTCTGTAAACTTATCTAGAATCAACACTAAAGAGGACATAGAAAGAGTAGTTCCAATTGCAGTTAGAATGTTAGATAATGTGATTGACTTAAATTTCTATCCACTTAGAAAAGTAAAAGCAACTAACCTAAAATCAAGATCAATCGGTCTTGGTGTAATGGGTGAGTCTCAAATGGTTGCAGAACAGAAACTTGTTTGGGGAAGTAATGAGCACTTTAAAAAGATTGATTCTATTATGGAAGCAATCTCATTTAATGCAATTAAATCTTCATCTGAGCTAGGAGTTGAAAAAGGTATTTATCCTACATTTGAAGGTTCAAATTGGTCAAAAGGTATTATGCCTCATGACCATGCACCACAAGCAGTAAATGCACTTGTAGATAAAGACCTATTTGATGCAGGTTATGATTGGGATGCATTAAGAGAACAAGTAAAAACTAAGGGTATGAGAAATGGTTACCTAATGGCTATTGCTCCAACGTCATCTATCTCTATTTTAGTTGGTACAACACAAGCTATAGAACCAGTATATAAAAGAAAATGGTTTGAAGAGAACTTATCAGGGCTTATTCCTGTAGTTGTGCCAAACTTATCTCCTGAAACATGGACATATTATACTCCAGCTTATGAAGTAGACCAGTTAGATATTATCAGAGCTGCAGCTGTTAGACAAAAATGGATTGACCAAGGTCAGTCTACAAATATTTTTATGTCTTTAGATAAAGCAAGTGGTAAATATCTTCATGAGATTTACACATTAGCTTGGAAGTTAGGTCTTAAATCGACTTACTACCTAAGATCTCAATCTCCAGAAGCTGCAAATGATGTAGAAGATAGAAGTATGGAGTGTTCAGGTTGTCAATAAGATAATCTGTCATTTGTCAAAGACAAAATTAAAAAAAATTGAATAAAATATAAGAAATAAAGAGGAAAGCTCATGTCAAGAAAAACGATATATAACCCAGATTCAACAGAGTCACTAAACGATAGAAGAATATTTGGTGGTGACCCAGATGGAATGATTAACTTCACAAGGATGAAATATCAGTGGGCTTTAAACCTATGGGATACAATGGAAGCAAATACTTGGTTTCCTAAAGAAGTACAAATGACAGGAGATGCAAAAGATTATAAGTTTTTAGCGCCAGCAGAAAAAAGAATGTATGACTTAGTACTGTCTCAACTTATTTTCATGGACTCTTTACAAACAAATAACCTAATGGATAATATCAATCCATATATCACAGTTCCAGAAATCAACGCTTGTCTTTCAAGACAATCATACGAAGAAGCAAACCACTCAAAATCATACGCAGTTATGGTAGAGTCAATCTCTGATAATACAGATGAAATCTACGATATGTGGAAAAATGATACTCAACTAAGAGAAAAAAACAACTACATAGCAGCTGTTTATGATAACTTAGCAGGAGATATCACAGATGAGAAAATGGTACTTGCAATGTTTGCAAACCAAATCTTAGAAGGATTATACTTCTACGCAGGATTTGCAGCAATGTACGCACTTGGAAAATCAGGTAAGATGTTAGGTTCTTCACAAATGATTAGATTTATTCAAAGAGATGAAGTAACACACCTATTACTTTTCCAAAATATGATTAACTCTACAAGAAAAGAGAGACCAGAACTGTTCACAGCAGAACTTGAAGCAACAGTTAGAGATATGTTCAGAAAAGCAGTTGATTTAGAAGCATCATGGGGAGCATATATTACACAAGGTCAAATCTTAGGATTCACAGATGCAATTATCAGACAATACATCGAATACTTAGCAGATAGAAGACTAGAAGCAGTAGGATATAAACCAGAATATAACGTAAAACACCCAATCCCATGGGTAGATGGTTATGCAAGCTTCAATGACCAAAGAACAAACTTCTTCGAAGGAAATGTAGTGAATTATTCAAAAGGAAGCATCGACTTCGACGACTTCTAAAAAGAGATTTTCTAATATTTCTTTTTGCCAATCTCTGCGTTGGCACTTAAATTTTATGGACTCACCTACTTCCTGTAGCTCCTCCATAAAATCCAATCACCGCCTTGACCTTAACAAAAATAAACATCATAAAATCTTTTTTATTCTATATAATTATTTTCTACTAAGAAGTTTTCCCCTTTATCTGTTAATCCATATCCACTTTTTGTTTGATTTGTAGATAATCTTATAGATTTAAGTTGAATAAAACTATTTTCTGATAATTTTTTTACTATATATTTAGTTTTTAATTCATTAAGTTCAAGTTTTCTTTTAATATCATCTAATGAATATAGCTCTTTATAATTAGTTATATAAAGTGTCATTACTTTTTCTTCAAGTTCATTTATATTAGGTTTTAAACTATTAACTTCTTTTTTTAAATTAATAATCTCTTCTTTGTTTTTATTTAAATCATTATGATAGTTATTTATATCATTTCTTAGTCCATTAATTTCTTTATCTTTTGTATAAACTGTTTTTTCAAATGAATCAATTTTAGATTGATATTCAAATAATAGCTTATCTTTTTTTTCAAGTAAAGATTTTAATTTTAATATTTCAGTGTCTTTTTTTTCGAATTTATCATCAAAACTTAATTCTAATTCTGTAAACTTTTGCTGTAATTCTCCAAACTCTTTTTTTGTAAGTACTTTTCCATTACTTATTTCTTTTAATGTATTTTGATGTGAAATCCATATTTTATGAATAAAATTACTAATGTATGGGAAAACTAAAATGTATAATAATGTAATTATAATGGGAATTAATAATCCATTTAATGGTATATCAATTATATTAGAAATAGAGAAAAGGTCTTTTTCATAGATTTTATCAATTTTTAAAAATTTATTTTCTGAGTCAAGTTTTTCATCAAATAATATCACAATGATTTTGTAGTTACAGATTAGCCAGTAAAAAATAAAAGCACCGATAAGTGGGCTAGATGTTCTTTCATATAAATGTGCTTTAAATGAGTTAATAATATCTTGCATTTTTTCTCCTATAAAAGATATTATATCTATTAAATGTAATGATTTTGATTATGTATTGAAGCCCAGCCTTTGTCAAAGCCGAAAGTTTTATAACTATTTTCGAAAAAGACCGAGAATGTTTGACTGAAAGAAGTGACTAAATGTCACTTCTGCAAGGAGTTTCGCAGGTCAGAAAATCGTTCTAAAACTGTAGGGTACTTTAGCTTTGACGACTTGGCTGGTGGTTTTTATTTTACTTTTGCCATCAAAAGTAAAGAAAGCGAAGAGCGTCAGTTCTTCAAGAGAATAAAAAATCCTTACAACAACTAAATCAAAAAATTATAACATCTTAGATAAACTAAACTTTTTATTTTGGAGCAAATAATGAATACAGAAAAAGAGTGTGAACAAATCTTCGATAGCCTAAGAAAAGTCCTTTTCTACGTAGGGCATGGAAAATACAACGATTACATGACATTAGAAGAAGTACAAAATCTAAAAGCAAAACTAGAAAAAATACTTGATGTAGAAAAAGAGTATGAAAAAGCAACTACAATAGAAGAAAAAGAAGCCATCTACAAGCGAATATCTATCTATAAAGAGTATGCAGTTAAAGATTTCATAGATATGGAGATACAAAGCGTTTAAACTACTTTAAATACCTTTTTGCAAATAGTGGAGCAAGATTAAAAACAATTATCAACCTAACGATATGATGCATTGTTATATATGGTACATTTGCAGCTACAAGTATAGCTATTAAGTTACTCTCAGTTTGCCCTCCAGGCATAAAAGCTAAAAGAATAGAAAGCATAGGAAAATCTAAAGAATAGTGAACTAAAAATATAAAAAAAGCAGTTATAACTGCAAGTATTAAAAAGTGTCCTAAAGTACTAAACAAAATCTTGATGATCTCTTTTAATTTTATACCTTTAAAAGTAAATCCAATAGAAGTACCAATTACAACTTGTACAAACTTTAGTAACTCATCTGGTGGTTTTGATTCTATTATCCCACTTGCAAAGGCTATCATACTTATAAACATAGGACCTATTAAATATGCTGCTGGTAGATTTATTTTTTACCAAATATTGCTCCTGCGATTCCTACTGCTAGAAGTATAAATATATCTCTTGGTTCTAAAGAACTTAAAGGTTCAGTGATTAATTTATTTCCACTTATATCTATTTGAAAAATATATTGAATAATAAAAGGAAGAGTCAAAACAATAAAAAATAGCCTAGATGCTTGAACTAAAGTTATCTTTGCAACATTTGCTTTTAACTCTTCTCCAAGTAATACCATCTCAATAACCCCACCTGGCATAGCTGCTAGATAGGCTGTTTTTTATCAAAGCCTTGAAGTTTCCAATAATATAAAATTCCAAAAAAAGCAGTTAACAGAACATAAGGTATAACAAAAAGAAGTGAATAAAAATAAGTATCAAACTGCTCTAATATAGCAGGTGTAAAAGCACTTCCAATGGTTACCCCTACTATTATTCTAACAGGAGTAGAAAAATAGTGATTTGGTTTTTTTATAGGAAGTTTTTCAAATCTTATGGCAATAGAAGTTATAAAAATAGAACCTAAAAGCCAAGGAAGTGGAAGGTTTAAAAAGATAAATATTATTGAACCAATTGTTCCAATAAAGATAGCAAATAACATACTAGAGATATTTTTCAACAAACTTCACTTTAAATTTTTTTGGAAGTATACAGTTTTAAATCTTGCAATCCCAAATTATAAGTTTGTAAAAGTTAGTAAAACCCTTCCTACTATATGAGCATCCTCTTTTTTATAAACAAGATGTGAAAAATCAGGATTGATAGATACAAAAGTTTTATTAAGTGTATTATATTTTTTTACCCACATTCTGTTTTCATAATATAAAACATAAATCCCCTCTTCTAGTTCTTTTTGAGATAAATCTACAACTATAACAGCTTTGTCATTTATAACAGGTTGCATGGATTTTCCATCAACTAAAAGTGCAAAAAGTGAAGACTCTTTAAAATCTTTTTTTATCAAATGTTTTGAAAAAATTAACTCTTTTTCTTTCTCTTCAAATATATCAGTGTATTTTAGTGTAATGGTTTCCATCTTTTAAATCTCTCTATAAATTTATTTTAGATTATATTCAAAAATTTGTGAAGAATAACCATGCACATTGTCATGTGCTTTGATTAAAACTTTATTTATACCTTTTGGTATTTTTACATTTCCTAAACTTCTTGTAAAAGGTTGTTCTTTTACGTGAGGATGAAATAGTGTTCTTGTAGCTATTAGTTTATCATTTGGAGTATAAACTTCCCATTTGTTTGCAAAGTGTTCCCAGCCTGTATCTTTGTGCTTTAAAGTCACATCAAATCTACAACTTCTATTTTCATCACATGATGCTTTTACTTTTACTATTTTAACTTCATTTGCAAAAAGTGTAGAAGAGATAAAAAATAGACAAAAAAGTAGTAGTTTTTTCATAAGGATTTCCTTTTTTTAAAAAGTTTATCATTTGTTTGTAAACAGATTGTTAAGAGTTTTTACGAAACATTTTTGCTAAACTATTCTACTTTAATTAGGAGTTATAAATGTTTACAGAAGTTATTACCCCTAGATTCTTAGAGACAGATGCTTTAGGACATATAAATAATAATACATATGGTGTATGGTTTGAAGCAGCAAGAGATCAGTTTTTTCGTATCTTCGTACCTGATTTAGATATAAAAAAATGGAATCTAGTAATCGCACATAGTTCATTTGATTTTTTAAGAGAGGTGTTTTTTGGTAAAGATGTAGTTGTAAAAACTGCAATATCGAAGCTAGGGAACTCTTCAGTTGATTTAATCCATGCTGTTTATCAAGATGGAAAATTATGTACTACGGGAAAAGGTATTATGATTCATTTTAATTTAGAGACAAAAAAATCGATGCCAATACCAGATTCAATAAGAGAAGAGCTTGAAAAACATATGCTTACAACACCTTGGCCTGCTACTTTAGAAGAAGTTGAAGCTATAGAATCCCAAACAAAGGATATCTAATGAATATAGAACAAGCCTTTGAAAATATTTTAGATAGTCTAAAAAGAATTCTTCTTTTTATAAATTTAGGAAAATACAATCATGTAATGCAAGGTGAAGATATTGAACAAATAAAAAGTTCAATAGAGCAGATAATTAGCAATGAAGATGATTTTAAAAATGCAAAAAACCATGATGAAAAACTTGAAGTTTATAAAAGAGTAGAAAAATATAAAAACTTCTCAATCCGTGATTTTATAGAGTATAAAACAGAAAGACTTTAATAGCAGGCGATTTCATGATAAATATAGCTAACCTTGACCATTTTGTTTTAACCGTAAAAGATATTGATAAAACAGTTGATTTTTATGTAAATATCTTAGGTATGAAAAAAGAGATTTTTAAAAGCAGTAGAGTTGCCTTAAAATATGGAAATCAAAAAATAAATTTACATCAATTAGGAAATGAATTTGAACCAAAAGCTTTTAATGTAAAAGAAGGAAGTGCAGATTTATGTTTTATTATTAATACTCCTATAAAAGAGGCAAAAAGTTATATTGAAAGTTTAGGTATACAGATTGAAGAAGGTATTGTTCAAAGAACAGGAGCAAATGGTTCTATAGAATCTATTTATATAAGAGATCCAGATAAGAACCTTATAGAGCTTTCAAATTATATGATATAATACATGCTTACAGCTATATTTAAAGTGATTTAATGAGATTATTAGTACTGATTCTATTTTTATACTTATCAAGTTTTGCAAAAGATAAGATTACTTGGATTCAAGTAAATTTACCTCCGTATATGATAGAAAATGGTAAACATGAAAGAAATGGTATAGGTGATACGATTGTTAAGAAAACAATACATGTTACTTCAAGTAAATATGAAAATAGTGTAAATTTCATCTCTTTTAAAAAACTATTTAAATTATTAAAACTAGATAAAACATATTGTACAACTGCACTTTTAAAAACTGAAGATAGAAGTAAATTTATAGATTTCTCAAAGCCTGTAGCCATTAGTCTGTCTCCTAGACTTTACGTACATAGACAATCTATTTCAAAAGTAAAAACCTTTTATAGATAAAGA
>JDSF01000499.1_pt1 | contig 12057 bp, 14 predicted proteins | sample 199441 | NCBI WGS metagenome assembly JDSF01 (sample SAMN02592751, study PRJNA231836) | bioreactor metagenome | isolation source: continuous culture bioreactor denitrification-DNRA | place: Germany: Bremen
CGACCCCGCCATAATCTATTAAAAGGTAAAATAAATGCTATAAGAAGAACCTATAATGGTTTTCTTCTAGCAATCAAATTAGATAATTTTGCAGATCATGTATTCATGAAATTACCTGATTACGTTGTTCAAAATCATCACATTCTATTAGACGATCATATTCACATTTGCATAAAACATGAAAAAATAATCGTATTTAAGAATTAGATATAAGCATTTTTTAACATGGTAAAAGTGTCAAAAGTATAACATGAATGAAATCTCGCTCATATTAACATCATAAGTTGTACCAGGCTAGGAAAGAATAATATGAAGCAAGTATATATAGAAAGTACAGGTGACTAATAATGTTAGATTCATACAATAGAAGTATCGATTATGTAAGAATCTCAGTGACAGACCGATGCAATTTCAGATGTGTCTACTGTATGCCGCCCAGTGGCGTTACATATGTGCAACAAGAAGAGCTATTAAGCTTTGCAGAAATCATTAAGGTATGTAAAGCTCTGGTTAAACTAGGAATAAGTAAAGTTAAAATAACTGGTGGAGAACCTTTTGTAAGAAAAGGTGTGACAAAGTTAATCAAGGATATTAAGCAAATAGAAGGCATAACATCTGTTACGGTAACAACCAATGGTTATTATCTAGAAGAAGTCATGGATGAATTAATTGAGGCTAAAATAGATGGGATCAATGTTAGCTTAGATACCTGTGAAGCTAGGCATTTCAAAAATATTACAGCAAAAAAATGTCTACGACAAAGTACTGCGAGGACTTGAAAAAGCTATTAAGTCTCCTATACCGTCTATTAAAATTAATTTTGTACCGATAAAAGAACTGAATATGGATCAGATTGTGCCAATCGTCAAGTTTGCAAAGGAGAAATCCATAATCCTTCGGTTTATTGAGCTAATGCCAATAGGACATGGGACAAAGTACACACCCGTAACTGGTAGTAAGATTAGAGAAATCATTGAAGAAAGTTTTGGCATGATGAAGCCCATTAATAAAGCGTTAGGTAATGGACCAGCTGAATATTATGCATTGGAAGGATTTTCAGGAGCCATTGGATTTATAAGCGCTGTCAGTGAAAAGTTCTGCTCAACATGTAATCGCATAAGATTAACATCTAATGGTTTTCTAAAAACATGCTTGCACTATAATAAAGGTATTCATTTAAAGGAGTATCTTAAAAAGGGCATAAGTGAGGAAAATCTTATGACAATAATATCTAAAGAAATAAGCCAAAAAAAACCACAGAATCACGGCTTTAATGATAAAACGCAGAATAATATTGAGAAAAAAAAGTATGTTTCAAATAGGAGGGTAACAAGGGTGAAAGGTAAAATAATGGCTGTTTGCATAAGTGAGAAAAAGGGTACTCAAAAATATAATGTGAATACGATTAATTTGATAGAGGAATATGGTATAGAAGGGGATGCCCATGCAGGTAAATGGCATCGACAAGTAAGTCTATTGTCATTTGAAGAAATTGAGAGATTTAAGGAAAGAGGAGCAGAAATTGATGATGGAGCTTTTGGAGAAAATATAGTTGTTCAAGGGATTGTTCTTAATGAGTTACCCGTCGGTACGCAGTTAACATGCAATGATGTTATTCTTGAGGTGACTCAAATTGGTAAAGAATGTCATCATCACTGCCAGATTTATCAGAAGATGGGTGAGTGTATCATGCCAAAATTAGGTATATTTGCTCGTGTGTTGCAAGGAGGTACAGTAAGTAATGGTGATACGATGGAAGTATGCTAAGATGATGATTAGCGTAGTTATAGTAGGTTTGCTTGTAATGACTGGAACTGGTTGTAGGAGAGATCAAACTGTCGATATTAATGTATCAGCTGCCTCATCCCTTACACAAGTTATAAGTGAAATCGTTAATCAATATACTCAGGCAAATAAAGATGTTAAGATTAACTTGAATTTTGCAGGAACGAATACCTTGAAAATGCAGATAGAAGAAGGCGTCGATGTGGATCTGTTTTTATCTGCCAATTTTAAATACTATGATGAGTTAGATAAAAAAGGATATATAGAAGAAGGCGCAGAGTTTGCGAAGAACAAGTTATGCATCATAAAACATAAAGATAACAAGAACGTTTATGACATTCAGGATTTAACAAAATCTGGCTTAAAAGTGATAACGGGGAATGAAGATGTTCCAATAGGTAAATATACATTAGAAGTCTTGAATAAGTTAAATGAAAAGTACGGTGCTGACTTCTCTGAAAAAGTCCAAGCGAATGTTGTCTCAAAGGAAACAAATGTAAAAAGAATCGTAACAAAAATTAATCTTAATGAAGGCGATGTAGGATTTGTCTACAAAACAGATATCACGGACTCCGTAAAAGAAAATGTGGAGAGTATTGAGATTGAAGATCAATATAATGTGATGAGTCATTACTATGCTGGTATTGTAATAAAAGAAAAAATTAAGAAAGAAACGAAAAAATTATATCAATACTTATTTTCTACTGAAGGTCAAGAAATACTTAAGAGACATGGATTCATAGTAGAAGAAAAAAAGAATAAAGGTTAAAAAAAATCTTATAAGAACAAGGTTGAACCCTATCAAATGATAGGGTTATTTTGGGGTAACGGCGCATTCAGAAGCTGTACCTTTTAAAATTTCAATGCCATGTCTTAGAGCATCTAATACAAATCCCAAGTTTTCAACAGCTGCTTTGGGACTTCCAGGAAGATTAATAATAAGGGTGTTTTTTCCGGATGCCTGACATACCTCTTGATAACATAGCCTTAGGTGTAATGGCAAGCGATTTCATCCTCATGGTTTCTGATATTCCTGGAACATGTCTTTCGATAACATTACCTGTAGCCTCTGGTGTAACATCTCTTTTAGAAAAGCCGGTGCCACCATTAGTAATAACAAGGTCCAATGCTTGTTGATCACATAATTCCATCAGTTCTTTTTCAATCAAGTCCTGTTCATCTGGAATCATCTTATAATAATCAATCACGTAGCCATGGTTTTCTAGTAGATTTTTTTTAATAGCAGGACCCGTACCGTCTTGGCGTTCGCCACGTGACCCTTTATCACTAATGGTTATGATTGCTGTTTTAATCATAGCACTTTTATTATTGTTTTCCATCTATTTATTACCTCCATCATAGAAATTAACCCTGTCAGTACAATGGATGTGCCATTCAAGATAAGCATCATAGGTTAAGACTATGTCATGATATCGTTAACTTATTATACCACATTGCTAATAAAAAAATTAATTAATGTAGTATAAAGAATGTTATTTCTTACTTTTTCTTGAATAACAAAAACAGTTATAGACATAATAAAATATGAGGTGTTTATAAATTAGCCATACCATAAAATTAAATAAAGGAGAGAATAAACATGAGTCACAAGGAAGATGACAGAAGTAATAATGTGGATAGAATTCAATTTAATATTGATAACACTATACAAAACTTTCGTAGAGCTGAAGATATGATTGATGAAACAGACGATGACAAAACGAGAGAAGATTTGGAAGCTAAAAATGAAAGAAGAGAAGAAGCAATTAATGGTATGAGAGAAGAAATAAAAGATGAAGCACTAGATAAAAAAGAGGACTACAGATAGAGGAAATCAAGGAGTAAACATCTAGTTTAAGTTAGGCTAGATGTTTATTGCATTTGGCTAAGAGATACCTTATATATGTTTAGAATATTAGGTATGTATTGCAAGCATAATGCTTTTATGTTATATTATAAGTAAGCTTAAGAGTAAATCTAGGCGAAAGGAGTGATTAGTGTATGAAAAAGTTATATGAGGTGTTATGTCACTAATTGCATATGGGTTCAGAAAGTTTATAACAAGGTATTTGCACATACTTTTATGTGTTAAGCTTTTTGAACATGTTATTTAACCTTTCAGCCTTAATAAGAAGCATGACATGCAGGGGAACGGTATACCTGTATTTTTTTATGTCTAAAATTAAGATGCCCACAGTAGGTTAAGCACAATACTGTGGTATTTTTATATACTTTTTTAAGCCATGCTTTAATCAAAGCATAAAAGAGTATGTAATCGAAAACTTCATATATACTTTTCCAACTAACTCACATTAGGCTAAATGATTAGGTAAGCATTCATAGCTTACAAGAGAAAGGGAGACTTTATGAGTTTAGAAAAGTTAGGATGGAACAATTATTTTGTAGAACAATTTAAACCTTATGCAGACCAAGGGATATATCCAGCAAGGGTCATAACACAACACAAAGGACTGTATATGGTGTATAGTGAAAAAGGTACCATCAATTGTAAATTAAGTGGTAAGTTCATGTATAGAGCTGATATCAAGAAAGATTACCCAGCTGTAGGTGATTGGGTTGTTATCAAACTAATTGATGATACGAAGGGGGTTATACATGATCTCTTACCAAGAAAAAGTTATTTCTCGCGTAAATTACCTATATCTGGAGGAAGGAAAATCAAGAATGGTGTCATAGTAGGTGGTAATATTGAGGAACAGATAATTGGTTCTAATATTGATACATTATTTATTGTATGTGGTCAAGACAATAACTTCAATATCCATAGAATTGAGAGGTATATTACACTGGCGCATAATAGCAGTGTAACCCCAGTAATCCTCTTAAATAAGTGCGATCTAAGTGACCATACAACAGATTATATGGAACAAACTAAGAAAATAGCTAAAAAAAATATAGCCATACATTCCATAAGTGTATTAAAAGACATTAACATGGAAATCTTTAATGACTATATATGTTCTGGTAAAACAGTTGTGTTCTTAGGATCATCAGGTGTTGGAAAATCCACAATTATTAATTATCTCTTTGGAGATATGGTACAGAAAACCAGTACTGTCAGCAATGCAAATGGAAAAGGCAGACATACCACCACAGCATCTCAACTGCTACAACACCAATCAGGTTGTTCAATCATCGATACCCCTGGTATTAAAGAATTGCAATTATGGGCTAATGAAGAAGTTCTATCAGAAAGCTTTCAAGATATTTATGCTCTAGCAGAGCAATGTAAATATAGAGATTGCAAGCATGATAAAGAAATTGGCTGTGCTATCAAAGCAGCTCTAGAAGCAGGTAAACTAAGTGTGGAGCGATTGAATAGTTATAAAAATCAGTTGAAAGAATTAAGGATGTTAGAAAAAATCTAGAAAAAACTATGATTATGGAAGAGTAAAGAAAGTTAAGAAGAAATATAAAGATTAAGGGAATGAAATAAGCATGAGGTTCTAATAGAGCCGCATGCTTATTTTGATATTCCTCGACATTTATAATCAATAGTCGTGTTGATAAAATCTGCATTAAACATCTAATATCAAATGGATAAAGTAATATAGTTGAGTAAAAAATAAATAGTTGGAGGTATGGTAGAAAACAGAAAAAAAATGTCTATAATTGATTAATAAAAGAATATAAATACTTTAATGATTTAAATATTTACAATATTATAAAAGAATGTTAAAATAATAAATATAATATAAAAAAAATTGTTATAAACTTATATTAAATAATTAAATACAGCTTAAACTTGTTAAATAACAGTATAATTAGAAAAAAAATTATTTATAGAAAATAAACTAATAGTTATTGAGCACAGTTATAGGAAAAAAAAGAGGTGAAAAAAGTCGGTCAATATGAGTGTAACAATTATTGATATTCAAATGAAGAGGAGATGTAATGATGAAATTGTCTAACTATAATTTTTTTTATTATGATTTTGATTCAGGGCATGGAAAAGATAACTATTTATTGTATAATTCTCGGACTAACGCCCTTGCAGTTTTAGAAAAAGAGAATTATGATATTTTAAAAAACTATGAAGATGGACAAGTAGATAATTTGGATAAAGAATTTCTGAGTAATTTGAAAGATGGGGGCTATGTCGTAGAGGATCATATTAACGAATTAGAGTTATTAAGGCATAGACTTCTAAGCAACAGATATTCACAACAAGGCTTTGGACTAACCATAGCACCAACACTTAATTGTAATTTTGATTGTACATATTGTTATGAAAAAAATAGTAATAAATCTGCGGTTATGTCCGAAGAAGTAAAAAGGAAAATTGTTGAGTTAGTACAACAAAAAGTGGAAGTTATAAAATCATTTGATGTCACTTGGTATGGAGGGGAACCTACATTAGCACTAGATACAATATATGAGTTGTCTCAAAACTTTATAGAGCTATGTGATGAAAAGAAAGTAAGATATTCGGCAGGGTTAATAACAAACGGCTATAAGTTGACGAGAGCAGTAGCCGAAGAGTTAAAAAAAATATCGTATTACTTTTTTTGCAAATCACGTTAGATGGACCACCAGATATTCATGATAGCAGAAGGTTTTTGAAAAATGGTTCGCCAACGTTTCATCAAATAGTAAAAAATATTAGAGATTGTGTAGATCTCATGGATACAATTTCAATAAGAATAAATGTAGATCAGAAGAATATTAGTAGATCAGAAGAGTTAATAGAGATATTTGAATCCTATGACCTGATAGATAAGGTTGATTTATATTTAGGATATGTAGAATCCATAAATGATTGTTATTGTGCGCATAACTGCTCAACATTTAGTGAGTTTTCTAAGAGAAAACATGAGTTTGATAAAAAAAATTCATGAACGAAAACTCAAAAAAAAGATTATTTGAAATTTTATTATCCAAGACTTAAGGCAAATGTATGTACAGCAGACAATACATGCTCATATGTTATAGCACCAGATGGAAAATTATATAAGTGTTGGTCCGATATAGGCATTGAAAAACATATGATCTGGGACTTAATGAATGAAGAGCACAAACAGCCTGGTAGGCGATATTTTGATTATCTGATGTATGATCCAACAAATGATGAAAAATGTACACAATGTAAGTTTTTTACCTGTTTGTATGGGAGGATGTCCATCGCAACGATTAGATGAAGAAAAAGAAAGTTGCTGTGAATATAAACATAACCTGGATTATTACTTGCAAAGTATTGCTGAACGACTATATTATGATAAATATGTTAAAAAAAAGAGTTCATAAAATTAAAGAAGTACTACAACAAAATTGTTGTTAAGATATAAGGAGCTTTGTAGAAAATATTAAGTCATATACTGGAATAAAATTAGAATCATATATTATACAATCGTATACATTATATGGAAAACGAAGATATGAAAGGTGAATAATATGAAATATTTAGTACCTTCAATGATTCCTAATCTGATGGACAACTGTTTATGTAAATGTAATATTTTTGATCCATGTCCAACAGATTGTCATGCAAAGTTATGTAGATTAGTCATGTAAATCTAAATAAAGGAGATGATTATGTGAAATTTTTAGTAAACCCAATGGATCCTGATGTAACAGATTTATGTCTCATTGGCGGTTGTTATAATGACTGTACTAACCAATGTGGTTGTAGAAATGCCTGTGGATCAGATTGTAATGCTAAAGCATGCAGGTTAGTCATGTAATTAAATAATGTGAGCAAGAAAATTAATTTTTTTTAAAGGTTGACAATACATAAATAAGCAAAATAATAAAGGAGATGATTTCATGAAATTTTTAGTAAATCCAATGGATCCTGATGTAACAGATTTATGCATAATAGGTGGATGCTATAATAGGTGTTCTGGACAATGTGGTTGTAACAACGCTTGTGGGTCAGATTGTAATGCTAAAGCTTGTAGACTTGTCATGTAATTAAATACATAATGAGTAGAAATGAAGTTTATACCTTCCATAGGCAAGAGATAATAGAAAAGACATTTAATTACATAAAACTGTATAATATTCCTTACTAATAATTTTTTCATATATAACATATAATATTTTCCTGCTTCTTATGTTTTAATATATTATTGATTTGCTTTTTTCATAAAAAATGACTCAAAAATACATAAGGGAATCTTATTGGCATATCGATGGATTCCCTATTGTTTTTTTTATTAATCATCGATGAACAACGAATTCACGGGGGTTACGATAGATGAAAATCAATATGATTAGTAATGATTTAATAACTAAAATAATGAATGATGAGATAAGGATTGACAATTTTACGGATAGCTACATATTATCTCATAAGCTAAAAGATAGAAAAATAATGGATTATTATATGAGCAATTATTTCAATGATTTTAATATTAATGGTGAAGATCGATTAAAAAAAACAATGGATATAATAAAAAACAATAAAGACAAAATCAATTTAATGAATACCATACAAATTGATAAATATCTAAAAAAAATATTGGATACTTTGAAATTAGATAATAATTTTTTAGATTATTTAATAATAAATGCTTTTGTAGGATTCAACACGTGTGAAGGATTTACGATGACATCTGGTAGTTATAGTTACATTAATTTTGCCATTGAGAAATGCTTTGTAGAACAAGATATAGAAGCGTTCGTAAGTGGCTTAATCGTACATGAAACATCACATGTTATAAGAGAACATTATCACTTAATAACCCATAATTCATTTGACCAAATGTTAATGGAAGAGGGAATGGCATGCTTATTAACCAGCATTGCACTTGATACAGATGATCCTAATTATATTTTTCCAAAAGGTATAATTATAAAAGATGATTTCCATAACATAGTTAATTATTATTTAAGAAATATGGACATAGTGGGTAAGGATACAGTAAGCAATTTAATCTATTTAGGGGATTCAAAAGCAGGGATTAATCCTGGAACAGGGTATAGAGTAGGTTATTCACTATTGGAGAATTTACTAAAGCATGACAGCTATAACATGGACGAATTATTTTGGTTCGATAATAAGAAATTAGCATGCTTATGTAAAGAAAAGTGGAGGGGATTATGAATTTAAAATCCAAAAAAAATTATTTTAGAGACATTAAAACCATACGTAATCAAACAAGTTTTGGTTATCTTAATTATTATATTGGCCACTGTTTTTTCATTACTAAATCCATATATAATGAAGAAAATTATAGATATAGCTATACCTGGTAGGAATTTTGAATATTTGATTAAATGCATTAGTATTTATCTAGCGGTATACATAGCGTCTCAATTGTTAATGATACTGCAGAACTTCATCACAACGTGGTTGGGTCAAAAGATGCTATATGATGTACGCATGACATTATATCAAAATATTATTAGTAAACAACTCTGTTTTTTTTAAAAAGATGGAAACAGGAGAAATAATTGCTAGAGTATTAAATGAGTCACCAAATGTTGTTAGCCTTCTAATTGGAACACCAATAACCGTTATAAAAGAAGTGATTACTTTTGTTGCTACCTTTATTATTATGTTTATTATTAATCAGAAATTAACGTTGATGTTTCTAATCATTACACCCTTTATGTATATTATTCTAAAATATTTTAATCCCAAAATTAGAAAAATAGATACAGAAGGCATGTCATTTTATGCTACTATCAATAATAACTTACAAGAGATTATAAGCAATATAAAAATACTGAAATATACAGGTGAATATCAATATCATAAAAAAAGGTTTTCTAATTCGCTCCATAATCGTATGGGTAATGAATTTAAAAGCTTCAAATTAAATGCTATAGCAAATATTTTACTATCTTTTGTCTATTTTCTGCCTCATATTATATTGTTAGGTTATGGTGGTTATTTGATAATGAATGATCAATTATCCATAGGTTCCCTTGTGGCACTATCGGCGTATTTAGGCAATATATTTACCCCTATTAGAAACTTAACGAATATGAATTTTAAATTACAGCAAAACATAGCATCCTTTACGCGATATAAAAATCTTTTAGAATCCTATACATTAGAGAATAATGGTGAAAATAAAGTTAAAATAAATAAAATGAAAAAAGGGGTGCACATGGATTCAGTGTGGTATGCCTATGATGAGTCTACCTATTTAATTAAAAACTTTAGTTGTTCTATTCCTATTGGTACTAAAGTTAGAATCTTAGGTTCAAATGGTATAGGTAAGACGACTTTAATAGATTTAATAGTAGGTTTACTAACACCTAAAAGAGGGTGTGTGACATATGATAGTGTGGATACACGTAATATAGATATGCAAAATCTCAAAAATAATATTGGTATTATATCACAAAATTCTACTGTATTTACAGATAGTATCAGAACAAACATAACACTTGGTAGAGATATTCAGGATTCCGAAATTGAAAGACTGGCAAGAAAATTAAAATTTCTTGATATTATTGAAGGAGATAGATTAAATCTCGATACTATTGTGTCAAGTAGTAATCTGGATTTATCAGGAGGACAAAGACAAAAAATTGCAATATTGAGAGCTTTTATTGGGGATCCTCAAATGCTCATATTTGATGAAATTGAAACATATTTAGATAGTTTTACCATTAAGAATTTAATTGCATTTATTAATGGACTGAGTAAGGAAAAAATAATAATATACATAACACATAGAGATAATTTACAGATAAAATATGACAAAACAGTTGATTTAGATCAAATGCAATTTGAGAGCTTAGAACAAGTAAAAGAAATAACTTGAAGATAAAATAATTAAACTAAAGAGAGGTGCTAAAATGGGAGTTAAAAAAAGAAAAATATTACTTTATGTAGCTATTTTCATATCTCTAGCAAGTTTATCAACAGCCTACATATATTATGATCAAGTTTTATATGGTAGCGAACAATCGGTGACAACATTTTTAGAACGTAATAGTGTTACATTTGATGAAGCCAATGAGCTTGAAACATATCTTCCGAAAATGTTAAAAAAAACATTTGAAAGATAAGGAAATAATTTTGACAGGAGAATATCATGGGGTTTCCAGTAATAGTTTATTAGAATTGGAATTTCTAAAGTATTTTTCAGACAAACTTCATTTGAAATATTACCTACAAGAGCTTCCTTATAGCTATTCATGTAGGCTAAATGATTATCTTAAGAGTGGTGATGAGGAGATTTTGGATGAAGCTTTTAATTATATGAAGGGGTCCAATGGATATAGTAAAGAATTTCATAATAAATGGATTGAAGTTTACAAACTAAATCAAGACTTGTCCGAAGAAAATAAGATTGAAATTATTGGGGTTGATGTAGAGGGAGATATATATCATGCATTAGATTATATGTGTCTATTAACTACTGCTAACGTAACCTCTGAAAAAAAATAACAGCTCAAATCAAAGCATTACATGACATCAATGAAAAGTTAAATAAAGGTGAGTTAAAAGATAAACAAGATGAACTTGTAAAGGGTTTTTGCACAGAGTTGAAACAAAGTATTGTAAATAATAGGATAGACTATATAAATTATTTAGATAAAGATTTATTTGCTTTGGAAATGATTAACGATAATATTTTAAATTCAATGGATTGTAGATACAGAAAAAAAAGGCGATATCGAGAAAGTTAATCTAAGGGATAGTTATATGTATCAAAATTTTATAAAACTATATGATACGAAGGAAAAAGGTAAATATTTTGGTCAATTTGGAATGAATCATGTTTTTCAAGAAAAGCAATTAGATATTAATTGGTTTGGTAGCTTATTAAAAGATTCAACTGAGTTTCAAGATAAAGTCATATCAATTGTCTATTTTTATAAAGACTGTTTTACATTAGGTTATAAAGGCGAGAGTATAGAATTGCAAGATACATATGGTAATGAATACTTGGAGCAATTAGCGACTAAAGAATTTACTTTTCTTAACTTGATTGGAAAAAGATCACCATTTAATAATAACTTAATTTGGTATATGGATACTACAGATAGCCCAAGTGAAGGGGAGACAACCGATTACTACCAATATATTTTAATACAAAAAAAATCAGCCTGCATCTACAATGTATGAGTAATTATTATACAATTAGTTATGTACCATTATCTATATCAAAAGTATAAAAGCTGCCAATTGAGTTGACAGCTTTTAGCTCATGTGTAAAATTAATGGTTAAGTAATTTGAGCGTTATTGATTGGGTATATCAATGAATTTGATTGAATATAGATCCGCTACGGTATCATCACCTGTATTAACATTTTTTAATACAATATGATCTACACCAACTTCTTCT
>JDSF01000500.1_pt1 | contig 12055 bp, 14 predicted proteins | sample 199441 | NCBI WGS metagenome assembly JDSF01 (sample SAMN02592751, study PRJNA231836) | bioreactor metagenome | isolation source: continuous culture bioreactor denitrification-DNRA | place: Germany: Bremen
TTTATAAAAAAAATATATATCATTTATATATAGTTTATATGATACCATATCCATTGTCAAGATTTTGGTATGAAGTTACCTTTACTTAAAAATAATGATATGCCATATGTAATGTGGTTTTTTGGAATTCGGAATCATTATAATAAAGTAGCTTTTATAATCAAACGATGAGTAGGCGTTATTACAGGTGTACACGTTATTAAAGTGAGCTCAGCAAATTTACTATGTTGTGCTAAAACCCATATATCTTTTGGTTCAACAACAAACACGTCATTGACTTGATAAGAAAATTGCTTTTCTCCAGTATTCAACGAAACGATATCGCCAATGTTCACCTCATCTAATCGATTAAAAAAGCGATTATAGGTATGGCTTCGATGGCCAACTACGCATGCATTTCCCACCTCACCAAAACGGGCAGAGGTATCATAATGGGCTACAGAGTATTTTAGATTCCCATCAGATAACCCCTCCGATACGGCTACTTCTAGATCAATGGATGAAATGGTTAAGATGGCTAGAGCGTTGTTGATAACCTGTTCCTTATTCGTCGTTTTCTTTGAGTTATCTTTTGAGGACTCCTCTTCCGATGTCGTTTCGTCAAAGACTTCCATGACATCAGTGGGTTCTTTGATGATATTAGATGGATGGTTTTCAATGAAGAGGTCATTTTTAGCTTCTAGGGTAGCAGCGTCAGGGGAGTCACTGTTCTTGGTTAAGATAGCATGTTTCATTTGATCTTGTATAGAATCACTGGTAAATTGGCCATAGAATACAAAAAAGAGTATACATAAACCTGTAAATAAAATAAAGGCGCCAAAAATTTTTTTTCATAAAAAACCCTCCGATTTACAAATATTTCTTTAAATGTTAAAATATGTATGTTATGATAGTCTATATGTTGAGAAAAACATTACTTTTTGAAAGAGGTGATAGATTAACAATGAAGAAAAAAAGCGCTGTTTTATTTCTTATTTTTATGTTAGGGCTTGGATGTATCATTCCTAACCTAACAATAGCATCTAGTGATACATCTCCTACATTTAATGTCTCTGACAATAACAATCATTTTACATTAAACTTCTCTACAGATAAACAATTGATTCCGGGAACGTCTCTCTTAAAATCTTTTAACATAAACAATCAAGAAAGTTTCCAAATTGAGTTAAAGCATATAAAATTAGATGGTTTGATATTGAAAAAAGATCAACTATTACTATCATCAACAGATGAAGCTTACAAGGAGTTTGTGCAGACAACAAGCTTTAAACTAACCCATGACAATAATATTATTTTTGAGGGTTTATTTAAAGATTTATTTACTGGCAATACATACATTCCTCCTGTAAGAACTTTTTTTTAATGCTAATTCGGGTGATGAATTTATAGCAGGTTTAACCATGTTACCTGAGTCGAATAACCTCACTCAGAATATGACAGCAACATTTAATATACATTATCTTTTTGAACACATTCCATATAATCCACCACCACCAGTCGATCCACCAGTGGACCCACCAGTCGATCCGCCAGTAGACCCACCAGTAGACCCACCAGTAGACCCGCCAGTGAACCCACCAGTCGATCCACCAGTGGAACTGCCAGAAGAACCGGTACCATTGGCTGAGCCATCAGTGAAACCATCTACAGAACCACCAGCAGAGCCATCAGAAATCATTATTATTGATGATGAAATTCCTAAAATGGGTATCTTTCTTGATAATTATGTGCTAATCGGTCTAGGTATGGTGTTACTAGGTATTGGTTCATATATGATGTTTTATAATAAAAGAAAATCAAAGTATTAATGATGAAGGAACTGCTTCTAGATTATGAGGCAGTTCCTTTTGTATGCTATAAAAGAGGTAAGAGTTCTGATGATTTATCTTCTTAAGACCCTTCCGATATAGGTACATCGGTGTCTTCAATCATTGAGAGAAGCTCATTTTGTTCTTGAGATGTAAGGCGTTCATGATCAAAGGCGTAACAGTATAGTGTATTCTGGTGCATGACATAAAAACGATTAATATCAATCTTAGATTCCTCATAGGTATACATAATAGGTTGGACTAATTCATCACTAATTCGTACCAAACCTTCAAAAGTACAAACATAAACAATAGGTTGATCAACCATGAGCAGTTCCATTTGCATTTGTAAGGAAATAAGGCGACTACCATGCTTTTTGAAAAGAGCATTGATGGTCTTTTCTTTTTCATTGACTGTTACTGGTATGATGAAAAAAGATACAGTAGCTAAGTCCAAGAATGAATAGACATATGAGTACAGATAAGAAGATGATTGTGTTCTTTGATATAGGTATAATCATTTCTTCTGTTCTCTTTATGGGACCATCTTTCACATCCTCTAGATTTCCTGATATAGTGTAAAAATTATTGGTTAAAGGAATAATTAATGTGTTTTTATGGTTGTTTTCAATCATACCATCATCTGTTGTAGAGGTCATGTGGGTGTCACAAGTAAGTACAAGTCTTCTGCTAGAAGAAATAGGAAAGGCTTCATCGAGTTGATTAACAAAAGTAAGGTAATGATTAAGAGGAATCTTAAATGTTTCTTGGGCGCCATATGTATTGTCATTAATCGTAAACGGATTAGGTTTGATAATAGGGTAATCTTTTGTCCATAGGGATACAAAATCTTTGTCTTTTCCACTATACCCTTCCATAACGAGTTTAAGGGTATATTTTCCTTCTATTTGAGAGGGCGTAGTACCATTAAATTGATAGGTATAGGTAATATCAATTGTATCGGTGAAGATAGAAATATAAGTACCACCTGGTTTCATTGTTCTATGATTATATATGGGATTAGGCATGAGCTGCACTTTGTAGTCTAAAGCTGCTTTGCTATTTGAATTGTAGAGAAGGATTTCCTGGGTATGTATACGAGGTGATTGGATTGAGTAAATGAGGTAGATGGTAGTTAACCCTATGGCGATGGATAAAAGCACGATCAACAATATTTTTTATTTCCTTGACTAAGTGTGTTTTCATAGTAAGTTAGTTTCCTCCTTAATGGGTGTATTATTTAATATTATCTTTTTCTGTATGTTCAATTAAAATAATTTAAATAATATATTTTGATTTGTTGTTGATTATAACATAAATCAAACAGTATAATTACAATATTTATAATTATTAAATAAAATTACTACTAAAGTAGTATAAGACTTATTAGATGGCAGTAATCAAATTCTACTTAGGTGTGATGTGCTTTAGTAAGACCTATGCTAAAATTGATATTGGTAAATAATGTAAAAAATAAATTTCGGGAGGACTAATATGAAAAAAAACAAGGATGATTGCTATAGCTTTAGCCGTAGCAGTAGCATTAATGGGAGCAGGGTATGCGGTTTGGACACAGAACGTTGTAGTTAAAGGAACAGTTAATACTGGTCAATTATTAATGGAGATTACTGAAGATACAGAAAGTGTTATCCACTATCAAGTACCTAAAAAAAATTCTGATGGAACGATAATAGAAGATAGTTCAGGTAACACAGATTTAGCTTGGGATTATATATCAAATGACCAAGCAGTACTTGATGCATATAGTCTTGCAATAGCTAAAAAAGGCAACAATTAAAGGCTCAACCATAACTTTCCAATACGACAATATGTTCCCATCATTAAAGGCTTACCAAAACTTTACAATTACGAATAAAGGAACTGTTCCAGTTATGCTTAAAAATGTAGCATTTACTAAGAAAACAGGTAAACTAAAAAATTCAGAATATATGAAAGCATTTGTTGATATAAGAACTACTGAAACCCTTTATTATTGTTATACACCGTTTAAGGATTTGGTGATAGATAAAAATTATGTTGCTGAAGATGATGATTTAAAAAATCTAGTTATTCCAGTCAATGGAAGTGTAACACTTAGAATAGGTGCTTATCTTGATCCAGATGCACCAAATGATATAACTGAAACCAAAGGTGGCTTTTATAAGTTTAATATAGAATTCGTTCAAGCCAATCTCCAAGAGTATCCAAACGAAATTAAATAGTTGAATAGGTTTTAAAGAATGGTACCTTGCCAAATTGGTAAGGTACCTTTTTAAAATTCAAACTCGCCTGTATCTATATCATTATCTCTCTTAAGCACTAATGTGGGCCATCCAATCTTGGGTATAACCTGCTTAATAATGCCCCTTACATTTTCTTGTAAAACTAAGTCGCTATCTTCACAGGAGTTGTTATCCCCTTTGGTTCGATAACGGGTTTGTCCATCTGTGGTAACAATGTCAACAATACGATGAGATATTAGGATATCGTTTCTCTGAAATTGTATGACATCTCCTTCTTTAAGGTGAGTAATATTTTCTTCATTGATTTTCCGTACGAGTATCACATCCCCAGGATAGATCATAGGCTCCATACTTCCGGTTGCTATCACCGATGGGTAGATGGCAAATACACCTGATGAAAACCATATAATACATATAGAGGTTATGATAGTTATAGCCAATGTAAGAGGGTTTTCTTTTTCATGATGTTTAATCGGTTGCTTTAACTCTCTCTTAGACAGTGACTGAAGAACAATAATAAAAAATATAGGTGTTAGAATGCCAATAAAAGCTGATATAAGCCAGTTTAAGTCTGGTAGGATAGGAAGTATGTAGGGAGGAAATTCTACCATGAAGCTATAAATTATCGCAGGTACAGGACCAGCCAAATAGGATAAAAGTGTCAACAATGTATGCTTACATAGGGTTGGTAAAAAAGTATTCACCTAAGAACTCCACTAGATTTTGAAAATTGGTGATGTCACTATATTTTGAAAGAGTAAATTCCAGTAATGAGAAGATACAGATTAATATAATGCTTGTTCTTATTTTGGTTTTATGAGGGTTACCATTAATGCAATAACTTCTCACCAGTTCCCGGACGACGATAGGAAGACCAAAAATAAAGCAATTCTTGATAATGCTGATAATATGTTGGTCAAAGGGACTTTTACCAAAAGAGAAAAATATACCAGCTAAGCCTTGTATGATTAAGTAAAAAAAAGCCAAAAATAAAGGACCACCAGACAACAAAAGAACGATGGCGAAGCTTAACCTCATGAGTCCACCTAGGAATAAAATAAAAAAAATAGACACAAGACAATAAACAAAATCATTTTGAGATTTTGTTGTCCAAGAGGGCCTAGGTAATAGAACATATGATTATTTCCAGTAGTTATGAGGATAAAGCTTATTAGTAGGATCTTGGCATTTGTTCTAGATGAAGACCTTATATAAAATGTTTGTAAATAGTTCATAGGATATTTATCACCTCATTTTTTGATGAACGAATAGTTATATGTTTTAATTGGTAGTGCTAGATAGTTCATCAACTTCAGTTGGAGTATCCATAGAAGGTGTTTCGACTACTTCAGAAGGTAATATATCAGAAGAAGTCTCTTCTTCCTGAACAATAGGTTGGGGTGCAGGCTCTATGGCTTGAACGGTTTCTTCATCTATAGGCTGATTAATAAGCGCATCCTTCTTTTTTTTGCTTAATGGGTTTTGGAATATTAACCTGAACAGAAGCAATAATATCAAGATCTTGAGACCAACTATCATTTGGGACAATCATACTAACGTTACCAGATAATTCTTTAATATGACTACCGTATTGACCATCAAGTATGTGGGTTATAATAAACCCTACAGCAGTTGTATCAGGTAGTAATTCATCATAATCAAATTCAATATTATCGGACTTAGAATTTAAAGTCATAGGGACAGTGCCAGTATTGGTAATGGTAAAAGGTATTTTTTACCTCACCTGGGGCAGACACAACGGGAATAGATGCATAGGTACTAAACTGGTTAAGAGAAACCTCTGCATGACCAGTAGACATATTCCCTGATACCTCAATATCATCTTTCCACTGTGCATAACCCACACCCATAATACCTATAACAGCAATAAGCGATAGGGATATAATTAGGGTATTTAGTCGAAATGTTTTCATAGAACCCTCCTTGTTAAACTATGGTTTTGTTGCTCTGAAGTATAATTTGTTTTCTGTCTACAAGGTGTAATTTATTGAGGATACTGCTAACATGTTTTTTCACCGTATTAGGTGATATATAGAGTTTGGTTGCAATCTGAGCATTGCTTATACCTTTAGATACCAGAGAGTAGATTTCGTTCTCTCTCTTGGTTAGTCGACTGTCGATTGAAGAGTTAATTTCATCAAGTTTGGTAAAAATATCATAATCAAAATAGCGTTTATTACGATTAACAATATGAAGTGCATCCACAATATCCTGTGGATCAGCATTTTTTTTAATAAATACCCGTGGATATTCATGCTTCTAACTTTTTTTAAAAATGGTGTAGTCTAAGCGATTTTCCAGTACGAGGATTTTAGTATCTTTGAAATAATCCTGATGATGTCGTATGCAATCAAGAAATGCTTCGAATTGATCGTTTAGTCCAAATAGCACCATATGAATGGGGTGTTTTTGGCATAATAGCATTAAGGTATCTAGGTTATCCACTTCAATGACTTTATCTGTTATTTTCCCACAATGATTGATTAGATTTGTTAGCCCAATACGAATTAATGGGCATTCATCGGCTATGACGATCAAAAAATCACCTTCTTCCTATGACTTATTTTATATTACCATATATTACCATTTTTTACAATAAATATAAAAGATAATCTCCCAAATTCTGTAATAGCCAAACTTAGGAGATTATGGTGCTGTAAATCTGATTTATTTATTATAAATCCTTCATTTAATATATGCGTATTTAGTCTAATGTTGCTTTTCTTGAATGTACGCATCGATTATTTCTTCTAATAAGAATAAGGGCATTTCACCATTAATCAGAATCTGATGGTGGAATTCTTTGATGTCAAATTGATCACCTAGAGCTTCTTTGGTTTTGTCACGTAGGTAATTCATAAAATAGCGACCATAAGCATAATGTAACGTCTCACCAGGATTGGCGATAGCACGGTCAACAATGGCTTCAATCTGATCGCCAAAGTATACATAATAAGTATTAACAATCTCTTCACGAGGTGCTCCATAATAATGAAGATATAGATCAACTAAAGTTAAAAGAGCATAAGAAGCATCTAGGTTACAAATCATTAATTCATTGATAAGCGGATTTTCATAGGGGATTGCATCAGTAGCGATGCCTTCCACATAGGAAGCCCATCCTTCTGTGTAACAAGAAAAACTAAGTGCTTTACGAATATTAGGTATGTTTTCTTGTTGGTAAGCAATTGAAAACTGAAAATGATGGCCAGGGATTCCCTCATGACACACAACCAAGAAATTACCTGTGTTTAAGTTCTGATACAATGAGTTTTGTAGAAACATATTACCATATTTTTTCATATCAATACTGACAGGTAAATAAAAGGCACTTGGTAAATCTTTTTCTAAATAAGATGGAATGGTACGGTTATTAATAGCGGGTATGTCATAGTCGTTGAAGTTATCCTTGGTAATGGATTCACATTTAGCATAGAGCTCTGCAAAATCCTTAAAAGCAGGTGGTTGAATGCTCGTTAGATCTAGATCAGGATTAGCTTTCAATATAGCTTGCATTCTTGCAGAAGTCTTTAGAAAAGTGCTATTGGCCCAATCAAATAGGTTTTCCGGTGTAATGTCTGTACCTGTATTCACTTTAATCAGATGCGCATAATAGTCTTTACCTTTTGGGAAAGTATAGACACCTGATGTAATAATGGTTTCAGACTTTATGGTTTTTAATTCCTCAATAATGGTTCTATAGGACGGATAGACATATTCATTCATGGTTTTTATGCACTTAGCTTTAATCTCTTTTTTCTCCGTATCAGAAGCATCAGAAAGCTTATCAATATAATCACAAAATGCTAGATACAGAAAATTATCTTCAGGAGCAGTCATAAATGCAATGCATTGGTCGATCACTTTGTCAGAAATATATTCTGGTTGTATATAACCTTTTTTTTGCCTTTAATTTCTCACCTTCCATAAGTTGCTTAACAGATGTTGGGAACTGTTGAAGCCGTTTAATGAAGTTAGCCGCATCTTCTTTCGTTTCAATGGGTATCTGCGCCATTGTTATAGGTAAACCTATATGAAAACCTAAAGTATGTTTAATGTTATAGACATATTCTTGATAGGCTTCTCCTTCAAGGGTGAGGTCTAGATAATACTTGACAATACGATAGGATAATTGTTGTTGCTTTGTGAGGCTATCAGGATGAAAGGTCTGTAAGGTCTCTAGATTTTCTCGTGTGTTATCATATTGCTTAGCTATAGCTTCATCACTGAAATCATCAAGTTGGTCAGCTGTATCTTCCAGTCCAAATTGCTTTGGTGAAGACACAAGTAAGGACATTTCTAAAGGAGAAGAGGAAACATACTGGGCAAATAGATCATTAAGAAATGTATCAAACTTTGTGGAAGCATTTAGATCTAAGTTTTCTGTGATTTTACCTTCGGAGGTGGTTTCTGGAATATATGTATGATCATCATTAGTATGCCTACATCCTTGTAAGAGCAGTAGAAGCACGAAGCAGAGGATAAAGACACGTTTGATTAAGGTATTGTGATATGGGGTGTTGCTCATGAAATCTCTCCCTTTATTTGATTTAAGAAGCAAAGACCTATTACTACTAAATTATGTGTATTCTACACATTATATTCAGCGAATTAGAATATATACCAAATCACCGCTTAGGATAATCTTGTTGTATTGATAAAAAAGGCTTTTGCGCAAATTGGAGAGTAGAAAAAATACTTTGCATTTTTTTTGGTTATAACTATATAATATATCATAACGATAAAGACAGGGTCTCTATCATTCAAATAACGAACGGAGGATGTTTCATGGGTAAGAAACCATATTATATTACAACACCAATATACTATCCAAGTGATAAATTACACATTGGTCATTCCTATACAACTGTAGCGGCTGACACAATGGCTAGGTATAAACGTATGCGTGGTTATGACGTTATGTTCTTAACGGGTACGGACGAACATGGACAAAAGATTGAGAAAGTAGCCATGGCAAAAGGAACCACACCAAAGGCATATGTGGATAACATTGTGGATTGGATAAAAGATCTGTGGAAAACAATGGACATATCTTATGATAAATTCATTAGAACAACAGATAAAGAACATGAATTAACGGTGCAAAAAATCTTCAAAGAATTATATGATAAAGGCGATATTTACAAGGATGCATACGAAGGGTGGTACTGTACGCCATGTGAATCATTCTATACTGAAATACAATTAGAAGACGGTAAGTGTCCAGACTGTGGACGACCTGTGGATAAGATTAAAGAAGAGGCCTATTTCTTCAAACTTTCTAAGTACCAAGATGAGTTGATTAAGTATATTGAAACCCATGAAGAATTCATTCAGCCAAAAACACGTCAGAATGAAATGCTTAATAACTTTTTAAGACCAGGTCTAGAAGATCTCTGTGTATCTAGAACCTCTTTTGAATGGGGTATTCCTGTAGAATTTGATAAGGGTCATGTGGTTTATGTTTGGCTTGATGCATTATCAAACTATATTTCAGCACTTGGTTATTTAACGGATGATGATGAGATGTTTACCAAGTATTGGCCGGCAGATGTGCATCTTGTAGGAAAAGAGATTGTACGTTTTCATACCATTATATGGCCAGCTATGCTCATGGCACTTAATGTACCACTTCCTAAACAAGTATTTGGACATGGATGGTTAGTCATTAACGGTGGTAAGATGTCCAAATCAAAAGGAAATGTGGTTGATCCTAAAATTTTAGTGGATCGTTACAGTTCAGATGCTATTCGTTATTTCCTTATGCGGGAAGTTGCTTTTGGACAAGATGGTAACTTTACCAATGAAGTATTGATTAAGCGTATTAACGCAGATCTTGCCAATGACCTTGGTAACTTAGTATCAAGAACAGTAGCCATGATTAATAAATACTTTAGTGATGATTTCCCAACAGATTTCAAAGGGACAGAGTTTGATGATGATGTCAAAAAAGTTGCTTTGGATACGGTTAAAAAAGTAGAAGATGTCATGGAGAAAATGTTATTCAGCAATGCTCTTAATGAAATATGGAATCTCGTAAGAAGAACCAATAAATATATTGATGAAACAAGACCTTGGGTATTGGCAAAAGATGAAGGACAAAAAGATGTATTAGCCAATGTGCTCTACCATCTTACAGAAAATCTACGTATTATTGCTGTCCTTATTGAACCATTTATGCCGAATACGCCACAGATCATGCGAGAGCAGTTAGGTATAGAAGGAGCAGAACTTGCTTCATGGGATAGTCTTTTGAAGTGGGGTATGTTACCTAAGAAGATCACCGTTAAACCTGGCAATATCATTTTCCCAAGAATCGATATAAACAAAGAATTAGAAGAGCTAGAAAAGGCTCAAAATGCAGGAAAAGAGGAGCCAAAGGAAGTAGATGATGACCAGTATATCTCCATCGATGATTTTTTCAAAAGTAGAATTAAAAGTTGGAGAGGTTATAGAATGTAATAAAATAGAAGGTGCTGATAAGTTATTGGTATCTAAGATTAAGATTGGTAAGGAGATCCGTCAAATCGTATCGGGTATTGCGAAGCATTACACACCAGGAGAAATGATTGGTAAGAAAGTGGTTGTTGTGACGAACCTAAAACCAGTGAAACTTCGTGGCGTCTTATCAGAAGGTATGATTTTAGCAGCTTCTCATAAGAAGAATCTTGTATTAGCCAGTGTAGATGGTGATATTAATTGTGGTGCTATTGTAAAATAAGGTTGGAGTGAATAGAATGATATTTGAAAGTCATGCTCATTATGATGATAAACGTTTTGATGCGGATCGGCACGAACTATTGGCTCAGTTACCTGAGACAGGTATTCAATATATATTGAATGTAGCTGCAGACATGCCATCAGCTCACACAACTGTAGCGCTAGCCAACCAATATGGCTATATCTATGGGGCAGTAGGTGTTCATCCTCATGATGTGAAGGATATGAAAGAAGAAGACTTAGACGTACTTGAGGAATTAACAAATAACAACAAAATAGTAGCAGTCGGTGAAATAGGTCTGGATTATTATTATGATTTTTCGCCAAAAGAGGATCAAAGAATATGGTTCAGAAAACAAATTGAATTGGCGAAAAAGCTAAATTTACCTGTAATTATCCACAGCAGAGATGCAGCCAAGGATACCTTTGATATAATCAGTGAAACAGATGCTAAAAAAGGTAGGCGGAGTTATCCATTGTTATTCTGGAAGCATAGAAATGGCTAGGGAATATGTAAAAAATGGGCTTTTATATAGGTATTGGTGGTGTTGTAACTTTCAAAAAATGCCGCCAAGCTAAAAGAATTGGTAGAACAGATATCCATCGACCAGTTACTTATAGAAACAGATTCGCCTTATCTAGCACCCGTACCTAATCGTGGAAAGCGTAATGATTCAAGAAATCTTAAGTATATTGCCGAAGAAATAGGCAAAATAAAAGGGCTAACAGCCCTTGAAGTTATTCAGTGTACCAATGTTAATGCTTGTAAGTTATTTGGAATTAAGTCGTTCGTATAGGCTATCTAGGGGTCAAGCTACATAGGAGGGTTTTCTATGTGGCCTTGCCCTTTTGTTTATCATAGCTGTAGAGGTTATCGAGTAACCTGTCAAGTAATGTATCAAGTTCTTTGGATATTTCCATGATTTCTGTGTCAACGGTTTGCTTGGTTTTCATTTGATTTATTATAGATATAAAACCCTCGTTTACTTGTTCCATGATTTCTGTACGACACATAGCAAGCACCTCGCTTCATTTTGTGGTGTAGGAAAGCAATATAATGACACATACTTTCCTGCTAATTTAAATGAAATATGTAAAGGTTTACGCTTTGAGTTAAACAAGAAGTCACTAGGTAGTCACATGAAAGGCAAATTGTAAAGAACAATAAGGAATATAAGTTGAACAGGTTCGTTCAAGGTATATAAGTAAGGAATAAGCATGTCCTAATTATATATTAACATCAAAGATCCTATTTTGAAAGAA
>JDSF01000501.1_pt1 | contig 12043 bp, 11 predicted proteins | sample 199441 | NCBI WGS metagenome assembly JDSF01 (sample SAMN02592751, study PRJNA231836) | bioreactor metagenome | isolation source: continuous culture bioreactor denitrification-DNRA | place: Germany: Bremen
CCGTCTATCCAGATCACGTCCGAATTTGTCAAAAGTTAGCAGATATGAAAGGTAGAATCGCTCGAATGAGCAATTGACGTGGATTTTCAAATGTAACCATTTCTAGGATAAAATAAGTCTTGTCAGTTTATTCGGACTGAAGCTTTCTTGTAAGTTGCAGTTCCTAACTGCGCCCAATTTTATTGAGTTTAGCTAGAGACGACAACTATGCTGACACAGAGGGGGCCTGGATGAGCTTAGGATCAAAAATACATTCTCACGGAAATTAGGTCTTAAATGTTGTAAGTTTTTATCTGTAAGTGATGTCCGGTGTGTGTTGGTCTGCCAACTTCTACCCAAAAGTTGGCAGAGAATATCGAATCGTAAAGAGAAAATTCTACAAGAGAAGGTCGTTCCATGGCAAAGGTCATTTCGTCTGATTGATTGGTGTATATCTTCGCAATGGAGAGCCTTGGCATGGTTTATTACATGTTAAGTGGTCGAAAATATGAAGGCACCGTGCTCATAAAAAGGCAACGGTCAAGATGATACGACCTCTACCTAAAAGAATGATGCTCTTTTCTTGAGGTAAGGGGGCTCTACCTCAAAGAAAGGGGACGAAATAATCTCTCCATGAAAAAGGCATACCAAAGAATTATGGTATGCCCCATAAATTGATCAAATTTCCAACCAAAGAAAGGAGATCAATTCATGGAAAGATTATTGACTGGCCTCGTCGATTTTTCAATCAAAAAGGTCATCAGTTTAAGGCCTGCACGACTGGAAGTTCTCTATAAGAAAGAAACATCATGCCCTGAATGTGGTGGCCCTGAAAAGAGGATCAAAGCCAGCTTCTGGCGTGAGATTAAAAGTATTCCGCAACAGGGTTACTCGGTCACGCTCCTGATCTATTGCCATAAATATCATTGCAAATGCTGTGGTCGCTACTTTAATACCCGAATAAACGGCGTGAAAAAATGGAGTCGATCAACAGAGCCACTGAAGAGCAATGTCTTTAAGACCTGCCGCAGGGGCTATTCGAATAAGGATGCTGCGTTCGAAAGTGGTCTCAGCGTTGCAACCATAGAGAGATACTACCATCAGATGGTTTTGCAGAAGATCAGCCATCAGAAAAACCGTCCTTGCCCCAGAATCATTGGTATAGACGAACACCGCTTCAGTAGAAAGGTTGGTTTCGTGACAACCTTTTGCAACCTCGAAAAGCACAGTGTCTTTGATATTGCACCAGGCCGTAGTGAAGCGGAGTTGCTTCCATTTCTCAAATCATTACAGGGCCGTAAGCAGGTCGAGGTTGTCTGTATGGATATGCATGCTCCCTACCGCAAGATGGTTAAGAAATGGTTCCCCAATGCCAAGATCGTTACCGATCGGTTTCATGTCATCAAGCTTATCAATCATCACTTTGCCAAAACATGCAAACTCATAGATGAAGAGACTCTGGCTTGGGGACGGGGTGGGCTTATCCGGATCATGAGCACTAAACCCGAAAAACTATCGGCTCTGAATAAGCAGAAACTTGACCACTATTTTGAACAGCAGCCAGTCATAAAAAATCTCTGGATCTTCTGGCAGGAATTGGTTGAACTCTGTCGCAACAAAGGGAAGAACCCTCATGCCTGCAGAAAACTTGTGCGAGAGCTGCTGGAAAAGGTGCAGATGCTGAAAGCGAGTCCTTTTCGTCCGATGAAAACATTAGGCAAGAGCATCACCAGTTGGCTCGACGCCATAGCTCGCATGTTTCGTTACTATCGGAGTAATGGCATTGTTGAAGGGTTTCATCGAAAAATGAAACTTATTCAGCGCAGGGCTTATGGATTTAGAAACTTTGAGAATTACAGGTTGCGTGTCAGGGTGTTGTGCGGGTAGAAATGAGTATGAATTTGATCAGTTTTTGTGGCAAGGATTATCGTCCATCCCCTTTCTTTGGTGTAGACCCGGTAAGGGTCGTTTAAAAAAGGTTTGGGCACCGCGTGGGCACCATTTGGGCACAGAACATAAAAAGGGTTAACGACTAGTCGTTAACCCTTTGATTTTATTGGCGCGCCCGATAGGATTCGAACCTATGACCTCTGCCTCCGGAGGGCAGCGCTCTATCCAGCTGAGCCACGGGCGCATGGGCTGTACTATATACGCTATCAGGGTATAAAAGGCAACTGGAAATCGTTGTTTCTTGATCGATGAGTGCGTGATGGCTATCATGAACAAACACATGTGGAATTAACTCTATTTGTTCTTAGGAATGTTGTATGTCTCTCAGGCCAATTGTTCTATTGATTTCAATTTTTCTCGGAAGCTGGGCTGGTTGGAGGCTCGGCTCTGTCGGTGGATTGTTCGTTGCTTATTTTGCCAGCGTTGTTGGTGCTGCTATTGGGTTGGTGATTGGACGGAAGCTGCAGCGTAACCTGGATGGGGATTGATCTGTTTTAGACATTGTATCGAGTCAGTCTTAACCAGAGCGTAGCCTACTTGTTTGTCGTCGCTGTTCGCAGATCTACAGGAAGGAACTTGGAGCCCGGACTTGTTGTAGAATTGCTTCGCTTGATTGAACGGTTCATCTGGGCAGTTACAGCTCTCCCCCTTGATTAAAGGGGGAGAGCTGAGTTTTCCTTTTGCAGAGAGAATCGTACTTGAGTCTTAGACGCTCGGGCTGCAAATATCAAAGGTTCAGTCGCGTTCCAACATGTGCCCAAGTAACATCAGATGCTTTTTCCGCTAAGGTTGCGGCCGCATTGAAACCGGTACAGTGGCAGGGGCGCCATAGTGAAACCTGGAAACGGGAGACAAGGGTCGTCACGATCTTGTCGATTAATTCGCTCGAACCTTCCAACAGGTGCATCCCACCGATAACAGCATGAAAGTCGCGTGTTTTGAAATGTCTGGCAACCTCTTCCAGTATATTGACTATACCGGCGTGGGAGCATCCGAGTATAACACTCAATCCGTGTTCTCCCTTGACGACGAGGGAGATATCGTCGGGAAATGGATCTGGTTTCCATTGGTCTTTTTCAGCAGGGACAACGAGACGTGAGGGGTTGGGTAAGAAATCGGGATCTCTGCGGTCAGTGGGGACTTCAATTGCCCAGACATTTTCTGTGATGCTGGTCAGACCGGTCACAGGACGGAAGTCGACCGTCTCAGTATTCAGGTGACAACCGATAAAATGACCTTCTCCCTCGACTAGGCGTGAGTGAAGGGATAGGATTTCCGGATGAGCCCAAAGCGGGATTTCCCCTTTGTCGGTTAAAAAGCGTGATGCCCCACCGACGTGGTCGTAATGACCGTGACTGAGAACGAGATGATCCGCTTGTAATAGATCGATGTCCAATACGCTGGCGTTTGAAAAAAGTGTGTGCCCCTGTCCTGTATCAATAAGGATATTACCCTTGTCGTCATTCAGAAAGAAACTCATACCATATTCGCCGGCAAGATAGGCATGAGTACAAAAGTTTTCCACCAATACGGTCAAATCCATAAAATTACCTCTGTCTTGATTTTTAACCAGAGTGCTTTTCTGTTGCTCTTCACTGGTTCAGGTTGAAAATAACGGTCTCTGGAACAGGGGACGGTATTTTTGATACCACAGCCCTTTGATTGTAAATCAAACGGATGATCTTATCAGTAGAGTCGCTTTAAGGTTGGTAGAAGAATCATCTAAAACACTACGTGTGATCAAGTCCCTGCTCAAGTGCGGAATGGATGGATGCAGTGACTACTGTCATATCGTGAGAGAGTGATCTCTTCAAGCAAGTCTCTTGTTGCAGATGATATCCATTCCGTATTATGCGCTTTTTCTGGTGTAATGACAATTTACGTTTTACATCGGAATTATTGAGTTTTTATCAGATTTTCCTATTTAATCTCCCTATTTAAGAACTCCCCGGATTTTCAGCATATTACTCTCTTCTTTGACGATATCTACGAAGGCCCTTTCGATAGAGCTCATCGGTTTTTCATTGCGAAAATAGAGAGCCATATCCCAAAAGACAGGTAGGCAAGAGGAATGTCGACGATTCCCTTGTCTGAATTGAGTAGAGTTGCAAAGGGATCAACCACTGCTATTCCCACCCCTCTTTGAACAAGACCAAAAACAGCATTTAGAGTTCTTGCTTCAGCGGCAATATGCCTTTGTATCCCCTTGGACTGCATCATGTAGTCGACCCGTGTACGAAGTGGGCTCCCCAAAGACAGTTCCACTGTTGATGTCCCCTTGAAATCATTTAGTTCAATAATTGATTTTGTAGCCAGAGGGTGGTCTGAACGCATGATACAGCGGACTTCACACCTGCCAAGAGAGATCCGTCGTGCATGATAAGCTCCTGCATCAAGAGTGATTCCAATACCAATGTCACAGCTGTGATCAGCAACTGTTTTTAATAGAGTTTCCAGGCCAACATCAATAATCTTGATGCCCACATCTGGATGCTTTTTTTTGAATTTTGCCACAATATCGAGAAGAAATGTATCGATGTAGATCGGTTGGGCAGCGATTACAATCTGACCGAATTGTTTATTGGAGATGGCGTTTGCTTCATTGCTGATTTCACGCAGAGCATTAAGAAAGCGCGGAACAGTGGAATGAAAAGTCTGGGCTTCAGGTGTCGCAACTAGTTGGTTTCTTTTTCTTTCAAACAGTTTGAAGCCGACATCCTGTTCCAATTGACTCAGCAGTCTGCTGACCATTGGTTGACTAGTTTTCATTTCCGTAGCTGCCTTGGTGACTGAACCGAAGGTCATAAACGCATGAAATGCCTCAATCTGTCGAATCTTCATTGTGATTCCTCACTAACTCAGGTGTAAATAGCCAGTATGTGAATATGTTATGCTCGTAGCATTATGTTGAACGAAAGTGAATAATCTGGCAAGTTGTTTCTGTTTCCTAGCACGAAGGCTTTCTGCCTATTTTACTCATTTTCAGGAGGACGTTGTCATGACCAGGATTTTGAGCACCATCATTCTTATGCTTTGTTTGGCTTTTCCCTCAACATCGCTTCTGGCTGCAGGATACCCGGAAAAACCGGTGACGCTTGTTGCACCGTACGGTGCTGGTGGTGCTTCCGACCTTGTTGCCCGCGCTTTGGCTGAAACAGCTCGAACCTATTTAGGTGACCAACCGATCATTGTTATTAATAAGCCCGGTAATGGTGGTATGACAGGTTCCCGATATGTTTCAAAAAGTGATCCTGATGGCTACACTCTGTTGCTCGCTCGTGTCGGTATGGCTCTTTATCCTGCTGTTCACGAAAATCCCCAGTTGCCTGGGATGCATACACCTTTCTTGGATTGCTGGAAGCAACACCAATGATTATGTGCGTTAATGAAAAATCTCCCTATAAAACCGTAAAAGAGCTGATTGATACCATTAAAAGTAATCCTGGCCGCATGACATATGCTGCTTCTGGTGCAGCTGCTATTGATGGTTTTGCTGTTCAGACTTTGTTGTCAGATGCCTCCCTTGATCCGTTGTCTGCTGCGACTTTGATCCCTTACAAAGGTGGTGGTGCTTTGGCAACTGCACTGTTGGGTGGACACGTAGACTTCCTTGCCGTCTCCGCCGGTTCTCTTATGCCCCATATCCTAGCGGGTAAAATGCGTCCTCTGATGGTTTATGCTCCAGAGCGTATGGCCAGTTTGCCCGATGTCCCAACTGCTAAAGAACTTGGCTTCGCACAAGCAGGGCAGGTGACTGGTTGGAGTGCTCTGTACGGACCAAAGGGATTGTCTGATGATGTTGTTACACATTGGGATAAGGCTTTGACTAAGGTTGCTGATGATAAAACATGGCTCGAGTTAGCAGGCCGTCGTGGCTCTATCTCTGCGGTCGGGACTGTTGAGATGGCGACTTATGCCAAGTCACAGTACGAGCTCTACAATTCGCTTGCCAAGAAATTTGGATATTTGAAGTAAAGATTGCCGCTACCCTGAGGTTTTTCAATGAAACACGGAGAGATTCTCTTATGAGAACAAGTGCAGATTTAAAACGTGGCAGTTGTATTGCCTTGATGTTTGCGATCGTTCTTTTCGGTCTTATCCCGGAGTATGTATTAAGGCCTGTGTTTATCCCTGGCTTTGCTCCGCCTCCAGATATGTGGCCGAGAGTCGTCTCTGCCTCAGGTATGGTTTTAGGAATCTTGGAAATGATCATTGCCCTGCTTGAACGCAGGGCAATGAAATCAACATCAATGTCATTGAAGGACTGGTTCGATAAATATTCCAGCCATTTGTGGCGTTTTGCTCTGGCGTGTGGAGCGTTCTTGATGTTTATCGTTCTGATTCCGCTGGTCGGGTTTCTACTGGCTTCAATTTTTGTCGGTGGTGCAAGTTTTCTTTTGACGGGTGGATGGCATTACAGGGGGTGGATGGTCGGTCTGACAACAGTGTTACCGGTCGTGCTTTACTTTTTGTTCAAGCATTTCATCAATACCCCATTTCCTAAGGGCAGCCTTTTCAAGGCCCTGGGAATTGGTTGATAAAGTGGGAGTTATCCATGTGGCATGATCTTCAACTGGCCTTACACGCTGTAGCAACTGTCAATAACTTTCTGGCGATGGGAGCCGGCATCTGGGCAGGTGTCATCATCGGCGCAATTCCCGGAATGACCGGAACTATGGCTGTAACACTCGCTTTGCCGTTTACCTTTTACATGGAGCCGGTCACCAGTCTTTTGCTCCTTGTCGCTCTTTACAAGGGGAGCACCTATGGTGGTTCTATCTCGGCTATTCTGATCAAAACGCCGGGAACAGCTTCTGCGGCCTGTACTCTTTTAGACGGCTATCCTCTGGCTCAACAGGGCAAAGCCGGAAAAGCCCTAAATATGGCGTTAGTGGCATCTTGTATTGGTGACTTTATTTCAAATATGTCACTGATCTTTTTTGCTGCACCTTTGGCTTATCTTGCTTTAAAAGTTGGTCCACCCGAATACTTTATGTTGATGGCGTTTGCTTTAACAATGGTTGCCGGGATTTCTGGTGATTCACTTTTACTGGGTGCCATGTCGGCCTGTTTCGGCTTGTTACTGGCGACAGTTGGTGAAGATATGTACGGTTCCTATCGCTTTGCTATGACCGATAATCTGATGAATGGGCTGTCTGTTGCCCCTGTTTTGATTGGCTTGTTTGCTCTTCCTGAACTGTTGAAGTTAATTGTGTTCCGAGACAGTAATAAGGGCGAATTGATGGCTATGGGGGATGATAAACTCACCCTTAAAGAGATCAAGGGATCAATGAAATCGATCTTTAGAGGCAGCTTTATCGGTTGTGTTCTTGGATCTATGCCGGGGATCGGTCCCGCTGCTGCAGCATTCTTCTCATACGGAGAAGCACGTCGGACCTCACCAAACGCTGAGAACTTTGGCAAAGGTGAGATCGAAGGGATTGCGGCATCTGAATCAGCGAATAATGGTTGTTGCGGTTCTACGATGATCCCGTTATTGGCCCTTGGTGTTCCGGGGGATGTCATTACCGGGGTCATGCTGGGTGCTTTCATGATTCAGGGACTTACTCCTGGACCACTCCTTTTCCAAAATAATATCCACGAAGTTTACATGTTGTTGATCGGCATGATGTGCTCATCTGTCTTCCTCTTTGGCGCCGGTAAGATGACCGCCAACTTCTTTTCTTACATTTCTCGGATTCCGCTGGGGTTACTGACACCGACAGTTCTGCTCCTGTGTGTCTATGGGATCTATTCGATTTCAAGTGATCCCTTTGATGTTACGGTTTTAATCGTGATGGGTGTTGTCGGTTTTTTTATGATGCTGATGAATATTCCAGCGGCACCTTTTTTAATTGCCTTTATTCTTGGGCCGATGTTTGAAGATAACCTGCGACGGGCTCTTGCTATCTCGCGCGGCAACCCGAACATTTTCTTTCAATCTACTATATCATGGATATTCTTTGTCTTGATCATTCTGTTTCTTGGAATCACTGCACGGCGCGAGTGGCGTAGTTTTCAAGCAAAAAAAGCTGCAAATATTTCTGCTTAAGTTGGACCGGAGTAACCTTATGATTGATCTTCAAAGTACAAAGTCGTTGCTCAGAGACTTGGTGCAATTTGATACAACTAGTTGCAATAGTAATCGGGAATTGATTGACTACATCGTTACCTATTTGGCTCGTTACGGTGTGGAATCGAATCTTATACCGGATGAAACAGGGCTCAAAGCAAACTTGATTGCTAAAATTGGGCCGGATGATGTCCCTGGAATCGTTCTTTCCGGGCATACTGATGTTGTCCCGGCAAAAGAAGAAGGTTGGTTGACACCTCCATTTGAAATGACTGAACAGGATAACAAGCTTTTTGGACGGGGAACCTGTGATATGAAGGGCTTCATTGCCTGTGTCTTAGCAGCGGTTCCGGCAATGGTGACTACGGCGCTGGAGCGGCCTATATATCTTTGTTTTTCATATGATGAAGAGGTTGGATGCCTCGGCGTTCCTTCTCTGGTTGAGTATTTTGATAAGCTCAACGTTCGTCCACTTTTGGCGATCATTGGAGAACCGTCAGAGATGAAATTTATCAACGGCCAAAAAGGCAAAATTGCCATGCGTTGTCATGTTCACGGCACCGCAGGGCACTCTTCTATGGCTCCTAAACATGTCAATGCTATTAAGTATAGTGCGCAGATTATTTCGATGATAGAGTCTCTCGCTGATGATTTCAGGAAAAACGGTCCCTTTGATCAAGATTATTCTGTTCCCCACTCGACGATGTTGACGACTATGATTCATAGTGGTGTTGCAACGAATATTACCCCAGAAGAAAGCGCCTTTAACTTTGAAATTCGCAGTCTTCCTGATCATGATGCAAGCGTTGTGATTGAACAGCTCAAAAAAAGGGTAAAAGAAGAGCTCATTCCAGAGATGAGAGCAATCAGCTCAAAAGCTGGGGTTGATTGGGAAGAAATATTCTCTTATCCAGCAATGGGGGATTCCGTTGAATCTCCAGGTTTTCAGTTCATCAAAGAACTTCTTCCAGAATGGGGAGGAAAGGTATCTTATGGCTCTGAAGGTGGTGTATTTGAAATGATCGGACAGATACCATCTCTTATTCTCGGTCCTGGATCTATTGTCCAAGCCCATAGAACCAATGAATACATTGAAATTGATCAAATGGTTCAATGTTTGGACTTTCTTGAACGTTTACTTCGCCACCTTTGTGTGGACGATGACTTAGAATCTTTTGAAGGGATGAAATCGGTGGTCCCGCAGGGAGTCTGATCCGATCCTAAAGTCTATTGTTCGCGGACAGAAAATTGTTTTTTAGACTTTGTCCCCATGGAGTTTAAACACGGCCACTCATAAGATTTAATCTTGAGTGGCCGTGTGCGGTTATTACACCGGATTCGTTCATCGTTTTTGGAATACAGAAGCAATAATTCTGGTTTTAGACATATCCCTGAGTACTTTTTCTGATACTGCTTTGCTAATATCTTCAGCTTTAAACATTTGGCCCGTTGCTTCAATTTCAACAGTTATTTGCTCTGTCATAACTCCCATCTCTTGAGTTTGATTGGCATAGCTTTGAGCTCTTTCAATCTGATGAAAAGCGCCTAAGTATAATCCCAGCTGACCAGATTCTTCAGGCAGAACGTAAGCGTAAGGAAAATCATTGGATATCTTGGCCAATTTTTGACGCGCCTTGACTGCCGGGTACATTCCCTCTAATAAGCGGGTAACGCGGATTTTCCCAGGTTCTTTTGTTTGACTATAGGGAATGTTGTATGCGCTGAGAACCTTTTTGGCTTGGTCAATTTCATGTTTCCCGATGCATGGTCCGATAACCAACTTAAGTGATTTTTCTTTTAGATCAGAAGTCGGCAGTTCTCGTTTCAAATCAACAACATCGGTGTGCGCAGGTTGGGGAATTTTTTCTGCTACAAGAGACTCAGTTCTTCCCTCTTGGATTGGCAGCATATCAAAGGTAGACGTGCTTAATCCGAGTCGTTTCAGCTCTTCCGGGTATTCTTTGAGTCCTGCACCATGTGGAATCTCAAAATTGCCTGTCAGTGATAGCAGGTGATAGGCAGAGAGAGTTTCCTCGACAGTCATGTGAATCAATTGTGTGGCTGATTGAAAATAATCATTTTCGGCGCTTAGAACATCCAACAGGCTTCTTTGAGAAATTGTAAATTGATTTAAGTAGGCGTCTAAAGTTTGTCGGCTGAAATCTGTTGCTTGTTTGAAAATCTGCCTTTGTTTTTTAAGGGATTGATAGGTCGCCCATGCTATTGATGTTTGTTCTCTTAATTCAAATATTTTATCTTCAAGGGTCGAGTGTATTTGTTGTTTCCGTGCCTTTGCGGCATTGACCGCTGCGTTGTCTTGCCCTCCGTTAAAAACATTCCAGCGAACATTGACCATGGCCGAATTGGTATTTTCCCAAGATTGACTCCCTTCAAGCTGGTCATTGTAGCTACTGTTTAGCTGTAGATCCAGTGTGGGTTTATACTCAGCTTGGGCAAGGGCTATCTTCGCTTTTGCTTCCTCTAAACGTGTTCGGATTTCCAGAAGCCCTGGATTTGATTTTTCAACCAGACGAGTAACGTCATTAAGCTTTTCCGGTAATGAATTAGGGGCGCTGGCGTAGCTTAAGTCAGCAAGGGAGGGGGCCAAGCCTGTTACTTTGACGTAAACTGCTTGTGATTTTTGTAATTCAGCCAAACTGATGATTTGTTCCGATTCCGCTTGTGCCACACGTGCTTGAACCTGCGTGACATCAACTATACTTCCGATACCTGCCTGCTCTCGTTCATGCAGTAGTTGGTATATCTCTTGATGTGCAGCAAGGTTTTTCCGGGCAAGTGCATTCAATTCACGCTGGCGGAATAGATTGAGGTGTGCTGAAATCGCTCTGACCATAATATCATTCATGATGCCGAGGCGCTGATATTCTGCTGATGCGAGTAAGGCATTGCGAATGGTAATCTGACCTTTCGTTTCGCCACCATCGTAAATTTTTTGTGTTAGTCTAAGGGTTGCATCTCCACGTGGTTCCCAATCGTTGTGCCCAGGAGATGCGTCTGATTTACGGGTTGATGTGTCACTATGTTGTTCTAATCCGTACCCTAGAAGAATATCGACAGAAGGTAGATATCTTGATTTCATCTGTTTGAGATCATATCTTGCTGCCTGAAGTTGATGTCTCATCGATTGTACTTGGGGGCTGTACTCGAGTGCTTTTTGAACTGTTTGATGGAGAGAAATCTCCTCTGCAACGATTTTTGCTGGTGAAGCAAAAATAGAAACAAACAAAAACAGCAACACAAAAGTGATGATGGCGTAGTGTTCGCTTTTTCTTATTTTAAGAGCATTAATTGTCATTTTTCACCTAAGTAAAAATACTATTACTAACTTCTTGATATTGCTCTGCAGCAATTTCTCGAATGTTTTGACACTGCTCAGCAGTCAGTTTTATAGTAGACCAGATCTTCTCATCGACCAAGAATGGAATTTTATTAAATTTTTCTCCACGTATATCAGATTGAACGAGTAATGAACTTATGTGGAGCAGGTTAACTTCTGTTAAATAACTCATTGCTGACTTTGGTTCAAGATGAAAGCGTGTTGCGACTTGTAGGCTTTTGGGAAAGTCCCATTTACGCATAAAATCAGCTCCCAAAGAGGCATAATCAAAGCCTAGTTTTTCCTGCTCGAGTTGGTAGACAGGTCTCCCTTGCCGCTCAGCCTCATCATGAATAGCCTGAAGCTCGAGTGGTATGGACATTGTCATGAACAGATGCCCTATGTCATGCAAGAGCCCCATGACAAAAAAACGTTCACTCCCAGGTGTATTCGTGGCTAATGCCAGCTTTTGCGCGGTTATGGCGCAAAAAACACTTTCTTGCCAAAACTTCTTCAGATTTTCTTTGTCCAACGTTGCATCTTCAATTGTTTCAGCGATTGATGCGCACAGGACAATGTCTTGTACCTGATTGATTCCCAAGAGGCTGACTGCATGACTGATGGTTTCAATTTGACGTGATCTACGATTAATCGGATTGTTGACAACACGTAAGAACCGTGCAGACATCGCTGGGTCTTGGCTG
>JDSF01000502.1_pt1 | contig 12034 bp, 16 predicted proteins | sample 199441 | NCBI WGS metagenome assembly JDSF01 (sample SAMN02592751, study PRJNA231836) | bioreactor metagenome | isolation source: continuous culture bioreactor denitrification-DNRA | place: Germany: Bremen
ACAATATATTAAGTTTTTTACTACACCCCAAAAGAAGCGTAAATACCTTCTCCTTAAATGGGACAGCGTTCGGAGCTGTCCCTTTTTTTTATATAAAAAAAATAAAGTCAAAAAAAAGATGCATCTTTCGATGCACCTAAGGGTGTATAACAATAGTAATGGCTAGATAAACCAGTGTGGCACTTAGGCCATAGTTTAGAGCCTTACCATAGTTTGCGAAGAAATGTCCGAAACCCTTGCCAAATAAAGCCCATGTGCTACAACACATGTAGAAGATTAGGGAACACACCAACATGAAGGCGATGTAACCTATAAAGTTTAGATTCATTGTAACTAAGTAACTGCTAACGATTGTAAGATTGAACAAGTAGGCTTTTGGGTTTACAAATTGTAATAAAATACCTTCTTTTGTACTTAGAACCTTCTTTATATGCGAGTTGGTTTTTTTTGATTGTTTCATATCTGACCGAATGAGTGTATAAGCAAGGTATATCATGTATATGGCACCTACGTAGCTAATTGGTTTGCTAATACTAGGCAGTGATGAGGCAATCATTTGGTGAAGCATCATCATTATCCACTGCATAATAAAACAACCAATAACGACACCTAAGATATATTTCGCAGCAGTTTTATAACCGTACTTACTACCCAATGCTAAGCAGATTACATTATTGGGGCCAGGTGTTATGGACATAACTAAGGTGTAGCTTAATAAATTGAAGAAGATCATAGTGGTTGCCTCCCTTTTTGTGTGTTATAATGTACAAAAGTGACAGCATAACGTCTTGTGCGTTATAATATACTATATGTGCGGTATAGTGTCAAGCTCTTTGGCTTTTATTTAGCACATTTATTTTAGGAGGCAGCATGGAACATCTTAATCAGGTGATAGCAAGTAATCTGAAGAAAATCAGAGATCAAAAAAAACTGAGTCTTGATAAAGTGGCCGCTCTTACAGGTGTGTCAAAAAGCATGTTGGGGCAAATCGAGCGGGGAGAATCCAACCCTACAATTACAACGGTATGGAAGATTGCCAATGGCCTTAAAGTATCTTTTAGTGCACTCATAAAGGAACCTCAGACAGATAACAAAGTGGTAACAAGAGAAGATGTTGATCCTATGATTGAAGATCACGGAAAGTTTAGATTGTTCTCTATGTTTCCTTATGGTGACAATCAAAAGTTTGAAATCTTTATAGCAGATATGGATAAAGGTGCTTATATACAAGGTATTACTCATGGTGAAGGCAGTTATGAAATTGTAACGGTTACCCAAGGGGAACTTACAATGAGAGTTGAAGAAGAGGATGTTATCCTATCAGAAGGCAGTGGTTTGAGATTCAAAGCCAACAAAGAACACACATACCATAATACCAATAATGGGATGACAAGATTGCAAATTACAATTTACTACAGTGAGAGGTAGAATGACTAAGAAAAGTAAACTATTACAAGAAAATATTTTGGCATGGTACGAGATTAACCATCGATTGTTACCATGGCGTGAAACAAGGAACCCCTATAATATTTGGTTGTCAGAGATTATGTGCCAACAAACCCAAGTTGCAACAGTCATACCCTACTATCAGCGTTTTTTGGAGGTCTATCCAACAATATTTGACTTGGCAAAGGCCAAGGAAGATGATGTCTATAAATTATGGGAAGGTCTTGGATATTATTCGAGAGCCAATCGTCTAATGCAGTGTTCAAAAGTTATTGTTAATCAGTATCAGGGTATTTTCCCAAGGTCAAAGAAAGAGATGTTAAATCTACCAGGAATTGGACCTTATACAGCAGGTGCGATTTTGAGTATAGCCTATGATATTAAGGAACCAGCCATTGATGGGAATGTAATGAGGGTATATTCACGGTTGTATGAAATTCACGACGAGGTTGGTAAACCAGGTGCGAGCAAAGCCTTTGATCATTATGTTAGAAAAGATTTACCTAAAAATGTCAGCCACTTTAATCAGGGATTAATGGAACTTGGAGCAACCATATGTACACCAACAAACCCTAAATGCTTTTCCTGCCCTGTGATTGACTTATGTAAGGCAAATAAAAATAATACCACTGATATTTTACCAGTCAAGACTAAAAAAACCAAAAAAAAGGCATGAGAAAATGGCAGTCCTTTGGATAGAGCATGGAGGCAAGATTCTGATTGAAAAAAAGACCAACATCTGGACTACTTGCTAACTTGTGGGGTTTTCCATCAATAGCCTATAAAGAAGAGATAGACTCTGGTGATATAGCCATGTTTATCGAAGATATCTATGGTTTACAAATTGTATTAGGTGAACATCTTGTGACAAAAAAAACATGTATTTACACACCTGATATGGGATATGGTCTTGATAAAGTGTCAATCCAAAAGCAATTACATGTCATCAGATCCTGAGGTGAATTGGATAGAGGCGAATAGAATTAAAGACTATCCTTTGCCAACAGCATTTTCTAAGCTCATTAGTTGAACATGGCTGAACAATTCTTTATAATGTAACTATGGGGATAGGAAAGGTTGTGGTCTAATGCTTGAAACAATCTACAAAGATTACAAGGTAGTGGACGTGGCACTGAGAAATTATGACTTGCAAGAGGAGTTACTAGACTTAATCGTTGCAATTTATGGTGTTGCTGGGAGAGAGTTTAATCCAGATAGCTTTCACCAAATGGTTAAACATCTAAAAGATAGTTGTGATTACTCAGTTATGAACATGAACAGTGCATGTGTTTTTGCAGCCTTATTGCTCATTAGATACGATTATCCATTATCTAAGGTAGCAAAGTTACGCCAGGTCATTAATCAAGTCAGAACAGCTGGTTATAGGTCCAGAGTTAGCAATTATATGGCTTTTATACTCCTTGATGAAGAAAATGTGGATGATATTTTAGGTAAAGGGTCTGATATCTATAAGGGCATGCAAGAAGAACACGGCATGATTACTGGTGAAGATGACTTTATAGCCACCATATTTTTAGCCTACTTGCCCTTTACAAGTGACAAGATTATAGAAATAGTCGAAAGTGCCTACCATAAACTATCAAAAGTAGGCTTTAAAAAAGGCAATACCCTTCAAAACCTTTCACATCTTGTTACCTTGCTAATCAGTGATAGTCCAGATGCATTTATAGGTCATATTGGAGAGGTTCAGAAGTTGTGTGGACAATGTAAGATTAAACTCAACGGTAGTCAATATGTGTTATTTGGCTTGACGGCATTCTTGGTTGTTGATTACCCAAGTTATATGAACCTTTTGCTTTCAATGATAGATTATCACAAAGAAGCTTTAGGTGTGAAAAGACTTAGAACACTACAGACAGATATTTTGTTTATAAGTGCCCTTGAAGCTTACTTTAAGGACGTTGGAATGACTTATGATGATTTGGCAGAAATACAAAAACATGGCATTACTGTGGCTTGATGATGCTGTTAGTCAATTACTTGTTCCGTGAGCGTCTTTTGTAAATTATATTGTACATTATATTAATATACGATATAATGTTACTTATATGAAATACTTTCTATACGGGGGTGGAGCCATGGACAATACTGTCTTAGTTGTTGAAGACGAAGCGGTAATGAGAGAGCTGATTGGATATGCCTTTAAAGACATTGGCTTTAAAGTTTATGAAGCTGCAGATGGACAAGAAGCATTAGAAGTATTCGAAGAAAATGATATAGATATTATCATCTTAGATGTGATGATGCCAAAGATGGACGGTTGGTCTGTATGTCGGCGCATCAGGGAACACTCAGATGTTGCCATTATTATGTTGACATCAAGAGATGATGATTCAGATCAATTGCTTGGGTTTGAACTAGGCGTTGATGAGTATGTCACAAAACCTGTTAATACACAGGTGCTTTTGGCCAGAGCAAAAAGACTTTTGGAGCGTGTTCACGAAGGTGGAACTGGTAGCAAACACATTTTTACAAAGATGGGCATTGAAGTTAACAAAGATGCTTATACTGTTAAGGTAGAGAATAGAGAGATTGAGTTTGCACCAAAAGAATATGAATTACTCGTGTATTTAATGGAAAATGATGGAATGGTACTTTCGCGGGAGAAGATTCTAGACACCATCTGGGGTTATGATTATTTTGGTGATTACAGAGTTGTTGATACCCATATCAAGAAGATAAGAAAGAAGCTAAGTACCAAATCAGAATGTATTCACACGGTTGTTCGTGTGGGCTACAAGTTTGATTCAAAAGGACAATAATACTAAAGCTGCTAACAATTACTGTGTTTGGTGATGTTACAGCTTTTTTTTATTTCATAAGGAATTGCTCCACAATTTCATATGAAATAAAAACGTTCCACTATGTATTACCTGGCAGGTTAGTGTTCCTTGCTAACCGAGAAGGGATGCGCACTCCGCGGAAAGGAAATTGTTGTAAACGACCCGCTTCGGCGCGTAGATTCTTGCAAGCAAGAATCTTTCTTGTTATGTAGGATGTGAATTTTGTCGTAAGAGCTAGTTGATAAAGACTATCAACAAGCGTATACTATAAGTAATAAAAGTAGTGGAGGTGGAACAATGATTTTACAAGAAATTATGTTATTCCTCGAGGAAAACGGCAGTGAGCAAACCAGAAAAATCTTTACCAACCACGGCATTCCAGACCCAAAGTTTGGAGTCAAGGTAGCTGAGTTAAAGAAACTACAAAAGAAGCTAAAGAAAAATTATGCATTGTCCATTGATTTGTTTAATACGGGCAATTATGATGCTATGTACTTGGCTGGGCTTATCGCAGATGAAAATTCTATGTCAAAGGAAGACATCAGACATTGGCTAGAAGTTGGTCACTATGAAAGCATAGCTTGTACAACTGTAGCATGGATAGCGGCTGAGAGTCCATATGGACTGGAGCTTGCAAAAGAATGGATAGGCGATGAGGATGAAACAGTCGCTGCCACTGGATGGGCGACACTGACAAGTATCATAGGTATTACACCTAATGAGGAACTTGATTATTTTGAACTTGAAGCCTATTTGGACCATGTTTATGAAGTCATTCATGATGAACGAGAAGAAGTGAAATACCAAATGAATTTCTTTGTTATTGCCGTAGGAGGTTATATACCAGAGCTCACTTCAAAGGCCAAAGACTATGGTGAGAGCATTGGTAAAGTTTCTGTGGATATGGGTAATACTGCCTGTAAAGTACCTCTGATTAAGCCATATATAGAGAAAATGGAAGCAAGAGGTGTAAAGAAGAAGAAGCAAGCTAGGTGCTAGGCATTGAATTAGCGTTTAGTTTTATAATTGATGGTATGCACCTAGGACTTCTTTGGGCTCAGGCCGCTTGGTATAATCAGCATCAAGATGGGCATAACGAATAACAGTGTCATCATCAATGATGTATGTGGCTGGAATCGGTAATTCACCAAAGTTGTTGCCTTGGGATTTTTTTTAGATTAATGCCATCAAATCGATAAAAGAAACGAAGTAATGGAGTGGTCCTAAATACTAGGCCCACTTTTTTTTGCAAAAACATTGTTTTTGTCAGATAAGCATGTAAAGTTCAATTGTTCAATATCAATTGATTTCATTGTTTGGTCTGCTTGTTCAGGTGATATAGCAATCATAGTAATATCTGTGTTGCTAGAGTCATTAAGAAGTTGGTCATAAGCCCTAAGCTCAAGATTACAATAAGGACACCACGCCCCTCTATAAAAACTAATGATTGCTTTGTGATGGGCCAGATAATCAGACAGAATGACCTCATCACCCTTGTAGTTAATAAAAACACCATTGGGAAATACGTCGCCTACGGACAAAGGCTTTGATTCATACCCACCGTCTTTTAACAATTGAGTAAGTTTGTCCATATAATTGGCTACAAATTTTGGTATACGTTTATATATTTTTGATTTTGTTTTGGCGAGTTCTGTTTGTAGTGACATAATAAGACCTCCTCATAAGCGTTACGTGTATCTCCATTATAGCATAGAGTCTTGCTTGTCAATGGGTTTCATGATAAGTTACTAGTAGCTTTCCATAGAGTTGGAGGTGGATATTAGTGGGGATTTTCCTACGAGAGCTAACAATAGAACATAAAGAGCAAATCCAGAAAGTCATCAATGAATGTTTTGATGAAGTCTACACCAATCAAGATTATGGGAATGATATGGTAAAAGGAATTGTCTATATAGGGGCCATTGATAGTCATAGTCATCAAATTCTTGGTTTGATTGGTTGTTATATCTACGACAACAAATCGGTATCTGGACGTAGTGTGGGTAAATTGGTTAAAGTGTGTGTGATTCCAAGTAGGAGAAACGCAGGTCTAGGTAAAAAACTCGTATCAGAAGGTGAATTATACCTCTTTGCAAGGGGATGTAGCAAGATAGAGCTTGGATTCGTGTCAGAAAGGACATATTTACTTAAATGGTATAAAAGTATTGGTTATGTTGCTAAGAAGATAACCCAAAAGAGAAGAGCGAATATGCTTGTGTCCATAACCTTAATGTCAAAACAAGTCGACCATTTATACCAAATAAGCAAGTGGTATAATAAGCTATTGGTCATTAACAATTCAGTTGAAGCACATATGTTAAGAGATGAATCTCCCAAGTTCTTACTTGTTTATTCAAAAAATGAAGTTTATAGGGAAAATAATACAGGCATGTTGTTACAGCAAATGTTGAAATCTATGACATTGGAAACCATTTGGGAAAGAGGCAAGGATTATAGATTAAGCGGAATGCTTAATACTTATAGGGAAAAAGGCTATCAGCCTGTCTTGGTCTATAAATCAGATAAGTCCGAAAGTGATGACTTGAAAAGTGCTAATCATAAGACCCCGGATACACAGTGCCATTCAAAAAGAAACTTATACATTATTCTTGACGCAACATGGCAAGAGGCTAGAGGGATTATGAACCAATCAGATGTTCTAAAGTCTTTGCCAAGGGTAGTGATAAATTCTAATACACCAAGTCAATATGGTCTCAGACGTAATCAGGTTATAGGCGGCTTATGTACTGTGGAAGTGGCTCTTGAGCTGATTAAGTGTGAATTACCAATTGAAATATATGACAGGTATGCTAGAATGATTAGAGAAATTATTAGGACTTAGCTTGGAGGATGAAGATGAAAACAGCAATAATTATTAACAGTGAGAGTATGGGTAAAGGTGATGCGTCCCTTGGAAAAAAAACTGGTAGGTGCTTTTCTTAAGAAGTTGTGGGTAAAAAAAAGACAAGCCAGATACACTTGTCTTATACAATAGCGGTGTGAAGTTGTTGATGAAAGACGAAGGACTCCTTGATGTAATGCATGGTCTGGAAGAGTCTGGTGTCGAAATCATCGCCTGTGGAACGTGTCTTGATTATTATGACATTCGTAAGGCTATTACAGTCGGAAGAATCTCCAACATGGAAGAAATCGTTGGTGTTATGATGGACTATGAAAAAGTGGTCACAATATAATCAATAACTTCTTTCTTATTACCTGAAAAAGTAATCAGATCCTTTGTTTTTTCAAGTTGGTACTTGTACATTGGGTCATAGTAATCACGTAGAAATAGTTCAATCCATTTCGTGTGAGCTAGTGGGTTGTTTGTAGATAACTGGGTTTTGTGAGCTTCGCTAAAAAGCTGATGTACAGCATTGAAGCGGTCACCTCCCAGTCTTTTTTTTGCCTTATTCATACTTGTATCTATATAGTCATACCACTGTTCTAAACCATCTTCACCAAAACGTTCAATATGCTGATTTTGAGACTCAACAACATATTCATCATAGGTAATCTGAACCCTTTCTTCTAAGGAGATATCAAGAAGAATATAGGGGCCACTTCTAAAGTATTCAAGGAGGTCTTTTGCCATAAAACATCGTCCAATGTTTCGACTTTCATCTTCAACCACAAAATGACTATGATTTGTATGTCTATGGCGAATCAGTTCATATGCCAAAGTGTTTTCAAAATCAATTTGACTTGGTTGCTCGTCTATATGGTTGCCAAAAGCAGACCCTCTGTGATGGGCAATACCCTCTAGGTCAATGGCATTGTCTAATTCTTTAAGAAGTAGGGTTTTGCCAGAACCAGTATAACCACATAAGATAATTGACTTCTTAGTTTGGGACTGAGCCTCAAGCTGATGTATCAAATACTGTCTAAAAGCTTTGTAGCCACCTTCAAGCCTTGTAATATCTATACCAGCATCATGAAGCCATTCTTGGCTAATCCTTGATCTTGACCCACCTCTAAAACAATATAACATAGCCTCTGGATTGGCTTTAATAAATTGTTGCCATGCGGCTACACGCTGTTCTTTTACCTCTCCAGTTACGAGACTATGTCCCAAGTCTGTTGCTGCATCATTGCCTGATTCCTTATATTTGATGCCCACCATGTGGCGTTCTTCATCGTTCATTATTGGCAGATTAATACTGTTTGGAAAGGCACCTTTGACATATTCAATGGGTGCACGTACATCAATCAGTGGTATCTTATTCTTTGCGATGTTTTCAAAATCATTTGTGAGTATCATTAGGCTTCCTTCTTTACATAAACACTGAATTCTTTCTGGCTAGTTGTTTCACCAATAGGTGATAAATCTAGTCCAGCTTTCTTGGTGATGGATAAAAAAGCATCAAGGCTATCTCTTCGAACCACAGCCATTAAGCCACCAGAGGTTTGTGCATCACATAGAATGTATTTTTCATCATCTGTCATAGGTGATATTTTGTGGCCATAACTTTTGAAATTATTCTTAGTGCCACCAGACACACAATCAAGGGCCAAGTATTTTTTGGTGTTAGGTAAAAGAGGGACACTGTCATAGAAGACATTTGCTGAGATATTACTGCCTTCACATATTTCTGTTAAGTGACCCAGTAGACCAAATCCGGTAACATCCGTCAGAGCAACGACACCTTCAAGGCTTGAAATTTCTGAACCAATCTTATTAAGGGTACACATAGCTTCAATGGCTGGTTCAATATGGCCATCTTCAATTTTTTTTCTTTTTTGAGCCGTTGTCAAAATGCCAATTCCAAGAGGTTTGGTTAGAAATATCAAACAATCAGCTTCAGCTTTATTGTTCTGCTTAAGATTCTCATTACTCACCAAGCCTGTTGCAGCCAGACCAAAAATCGGCTCAGGCGAGTCAATGGAATGACCCCCAGCTAAAGGGATGCCAGCATCTTCGCATACACTACGTCCACCGTCAACTACTTTGGAAGCAACTTCAGCAGGTAGTAAGTTAATTGGCCAACCGAGTATTGAGATTGCCATTAGAGGTTTACCACCCATAGCGTATATATCACTTAGTGCGTTTGTCGCAGCGATTTTGCCAAAGGTGAATGGATCATCTGTAATTGGCATGAAAAAATCTGTTGTACTCAGTACGGATGTTCCGTTGCCCAAATCAAAAGCGGCTGCGTCATCTTTTGTACTGTTGCCTACAAGGAGGGCAGGGTATTCACTTGTTACGATAGAACTTTTTAGTATATCATCTAGTACGGCCGGTGAAATTTTGCATCCACATCCTGCGCCATGACTGTATTCGGTTAATTTTATTGTATCCACTTTGACACCTCTTCTTCTTATACTTATGGTCATAATCCTAATCATTATAGCACAGAATAGGCTTTAGCCAAAACAAAGGGATATATAGTCTATATCGATATAAATATATTGATTAACGATAAATATATGTTGATTTTCAATCTTTTTAGTGATATTCTAGTAGAAAAGGTTACACAAAACATAGAGTGTGCTTAGTGCAATGGAGGAAATAATGAATAAAAAGAGCAAATTATTACCAAAAATGTTGAATCTTGTGATGCTGATATTAATGGGGGTGGCGCTTGTGAGTCTTTTGGCTTTGCCTTGGCTGGTCAGTGGTTATCTTGACTATGCCTTTACCTTAACAGGAACGATATTTGTCCGTAATTATTTTTTGGCGGTCTTATATATGAGTGGTGGTCTTGCCCTTGTAGTATTGTATGAACTTAAGAAAATATTTACAACTGTCAGTGATAATACACCATTTGTAATGGGTAATGTTAAGAGCCTAAAGAGGATTGGCCTATCGTCTCTTTTAATAGGTATTGTCTTTGTCACTAAGGCTGTCTTCTTTTTAACCTTTTTGACAATGGTTGTTATATTTGTCTTCTTCTTGGCATCCCTGTTTTGCTTTGTCTTGGCAGATGTTTTTGAAGAGGCGGTTACTTTCAAACAAGAGAATGATTTGACCATATAGGAGGCTGTTATGAGAATTATCGTAAATCTAGATGTCATGATGGCAAAACGCAAGATTGGTCTTGGTGACTTGGCAAAAGAGGTAGGCATCAGCAATGCCAACCTTTCCATATTGAAGAACAATAAGGCTAAAGCAATAAGGTTTTCAACCCTGGAGAGAATATGCGCGGTATTGGATTGCCAACCTGGTGATATATTAGTCTATGAAGAGATGAAGGGAGATGAGGCTAGTGGAAATTAAGCAACTAATTATAAGTGAGGGTAGATTGAATCTATGGGCTCACACGACCCTATTTAGCTTATTATTTGTATTTGGCCTTATCTTTAATACTATTGGTATACAGGCACTGATTTTAACCCTATATGGCCTTTATATAATCTACTTAAGTCGCCTTGAAGCAGGTTTGACTTGTGAACTTAGATTCTACTACATGGGTGCTTACCTTGTCCTTATCAGTGGCTTGTTTGCCTTAACCACTGTAGGGGTTGTTAGATTCTTAGCTGGACTAATCTGGCTCATTATAATGATGGCCATGCAATACAGTGAAGAAGTTTATAGGTGGACAAATTGGGCGGGCAATATTTTCAAATATTTCTTTGGAGCCTTGTCCAAGTATAGTGAATACTTCCATCCCTTTAATAAAGAGAATGCCCACAAATCAAGAAGCCATAAAATACTGGCTCAGCTAGCAATTGGTGTCTTAATAGCTATACCACTCCTTATTGTTGCGGTAACATTGTTGTCCAGTGCTGATGTGATTTTCTCTGAAATATTAACGGATTTGGCCTTGTCCATTGAAGAATTTGTAGAGAATTTTGATGCGCCAGACTTAGGTAGATTATTTTGGCGATTACTTTTCCTGATACTTTTAGCACCAACCTTGTACGGTATGAGTATTTATTTGAAGTCTAATCAGACAAGTATTTTAACAGACTTACAAGTTGCTTTAAAGACAGATGCTGATGAGAGTCAAACAGGGAACAGTATAGAAGTCAAAAGAGTCAATACTAAAGAAGGTAAAAGTCAGATCATTGCACCAACAATATCAGGTACAGTCCTTGTACTTTTGAATATGGTTTACTTGATTTTTGCCTACGTACAAATTACTTTCCTATTCCTTGGAAATCCAGCAGATGAGATTGTCAATTACTCATATTCGACTTATGCCAGGGAAGGTTTTTTTTGAACTTGTCACCTTAAGTATCTTTAATACACTGGGCATCTTGTTTATTAATAAGTTCACCAAACAACATATTTTTTAACAGGATATCCTTAACCGTTACGGTTATGTGTACTTACATAATGATTGTATCTTCCTTCTATAAAATGTATCTATATGAATCTGAGTATGGTTACACCCAACTTAGGTTATATGTTTATATTATATTAGTGTTTATGTCAGTCTTTATGATTCTTATTGCATTAAATTTATGGATGCCTAGTTTTAAAGTTATTGAAGTGGCGACAATGATTGGCTTGGTCTACTTCCTGATTGTAGGCAGTGTGAATGTTGACACAATCATCGTAAAGCAGAACGTTCAACGCTATGAAAGTGTAAAGATGATGAATTCTGAGAGTGATGGTTTACTTGATATGAGATACCTAATCTCCTTATCAGATGATGCAATGCCTGAACTTATAGAATTTGTAGATAGTCATCCAGACTACCAATGGCGTGATAGTGATCTTATTGCCTATGAAAATCGATTGGCTAAACTTGTGAATAACCACAGTGAACGCAGTATTATAGAGTTTAACCTGCGCCATCAAAAAGCCTATGGTGCAATAACCAATAATCACTAGTATGTGG
>JDSF01000503.1_pt1 | contig 12022 bp, 15 predicted proteins | sample 199441 | NCBI WGS metagenome assembly JDSF01 (sample SAMN02592751, study PRJNA231836) | bioreactor metagenome | isolation source: continuous culture bioreactor denitrification-DNRA | place: Germany: Bremen
GTTATTATTAAAAAAGAGTAAAAATTATAATTTTAGTTTATAGTGATTCTAATAGTTCATCAAAGTTAAGAATTCTGAAATCTATTAATGAATCCATATATGGTTCTTTAAAATACTGATTTGCACTACTAAATTTTAACTCTTGAATTAGTTGTACCCCAGTTAAAAAATCTGCACCATTATCATTTAAAATTGCTTTAATTAAAGAAATCTGTAAAGAAGCATCATTATATTTTCCTGCTTCTAATAAAGCTGCCACAATTAAATACATAGTGTATTTATCTTCTAACTTATATTTTACTTGAAGGTTTTCTAATGACTCTAAAGCTTTTAAAGGTTTATTATTATGTAAATCTCTAAGTGCTTTCGTTCTAAGATAGGATGGACTTTGGTCAGTTTCTAAACTTAGGTCAGCTTTATAAAAAAGTCCTATTGCTTTTAGTAAATCAATATAAAACTGAGTAACTACTAAAGGGCCTTCTAAAAAATTGTTATTTATTTTTAAAGGAATATTATCTTGAAGTCTTGCAAAATATTGATAATCAGTCTCGCCTTTTCTTCTTATCGTTGATTTTATTAAATAGACTAAAGGATCTTTATAATGTTCTAAAAATAGAGCGTGAGATAAATCTATTTTGTCTGATTTAAGTTTTACTAAATAGTCTAAAGCTTTAAAAAAAAATAGTTTGTCTATAACTTAAAGGTTCAAAAGCTACATCAAATCCATCATTCATAAATATTTTATATATCATTTGTCCAAAATATTTATACATACCATTTTTCGATCGAATATTTTGTTCTATATATTCAAAGTCTTTTATTTTTTTATTTATTTTTTTTGCACTAATTAATGTCATTACTGCATAAAGTTTATTTCCAGGATTTAGTTTATAAGCTTTTGAAAAATATTTATAAGCACTATGAAAGTCATTTATTTGAGCATAACAAAGAGCCAAATTATAATATACATAAGAGTTTGAATCTTCTTTTATATATGATTTTAATTTAATTACCCTTGAAATTGGATCATCTTTTATTATATTTATAAACTTAGAATTATAAGAGACCATCTCTTCTAAACTTTTTACATTTTGCTTATCTTTAAAAATAAAACCTTTTGACACATCATATAAAATCTCTTCATTATCAGAAAATATAAAAGGAGTAAAATAGAACATGAAGTCAATTCTTCTATCTTCATTAAACTTTGTAATAAATTTTAAATACTCTTTAGTTGTAAACTTATGTTTATTAAAAAATATTTCTAGAGGATATTTTTTATTAATTTCAAATGTCTCTTTTCTATCATTTAACTCCATTAAATGCTCTTTTAGTTTTTCAAGTTCATTAGATTTTAAATCTCTAAAAACCATTAGCCATAAAATTTGATCTATTTTCTCTTGATTGTACGTAGTCTCTTTTGCTTTATGTAAAAACTGCTCTGCTTTAACATAATCTTGAAGTTTTAAATATAACATTGCTTTTTTAACTTCTAAAGGAAACTCCATTGAGTTTAAAACATTTAATGCCTTTTCATAATCTTTTAAAATAATATATGTATCTGCTATCATTCTTTTTGAATGCTCAGTTAAATTTTTAAATTTCTTCGTAACATCTACTATTGTTTCTAGATAGATCCTCTCTTTTTTTATTTGATAAAGATAAAAACATGCAGATATATATGAATAAGTATTTGAAAAAGCAGACTCCTTAAACTCGTAAATATTATTTAAATATAATAATGCATTTTCTATTTGATTTAATTTATAATATGCAATACCAATATTCAAAAAAGATGGTATTTTAAGAATAGAAGATGTCTCTTTTAATATTATAATTGCTTTTTCATATTCACCTTTTTCTAAAAGTAAAATAGCTTTATTAAACTCTACTTGTAATCTAAACGTTTCTTGATTTTTCTTTAGTTTGTCATATTTGAATAGTATCTCAGGTTGAGAATCTATTACATTATTCTTTGCATAAAGGGAAGTTCCAAAAATAAGAAATAGAGTAATAAAGATTAATAAAGCTCTCTTCAAAAAAAATCCTAAACCATTGTATTAACTTGAGCATATAGCTCTTCTGTTCTAGCTTCTAAGGTCTCTACTTGATGTTTTAATTCATTATTTTCAAGTCTTAACTTTTGTAAATCATCTCTTGCTACTTGAAGAGATTCTTGATTATTTTTCAATGTACCTGCACTTACTTTTACTTGTTTTTCATATCTATCTATTATCGTCTGAAGTTTTTTATTTTCTTCTTCTGTAATATTCTTTTCTTCATTAACTTTTCTATATAAAGATTTATAAACATTTGTACTTGAAAAAAAAATATAAAAGTAAAATACCAATAATTGTAATTAATAAAAAATTATCCAATTTTTTCCTCTAAGATTAAAATAAGAGGGATTTCCCTCTTATCCTATTTTATCGTTTTAAGTTGATCAATGTATTTAATAACTGATCTGATGTTGTAATTGATTTTGCATTTGCTTCAAATGCTCTTTGGAATACCATTAAATTTACTAAACTTTCAGATAAATCTGCAGTTGAAAGTTCTAGCGTTTTACCTTCAATTTTTGCAGTTTTATCATTGTTTAAATTGTATATTGGTTCACCTGAATCATTTGTTTTTGCTAAAAGATTATCTCCAGCTGGGTCTAATCCTCTATTGTTATTAAATAACGCAATAGAAACTTGACCAATAGCAAACTCTGCTCCATCTTGCTTCATAGTAATTAACCCTGTACTATCAACTGAAAACTCTCCAAATGCAGAGTCAGAAATACCTAAAGTATCAAGTTTTAATTGTAAAGATGATTGAGTAGTTGTTTGATCAACTTTGTTAATTAATTGAATAAACTCTGCTCCTGCACCTTGTCTACCACTATAATCATTATTCTTATCTCTAGGTACATAATTTGTAATAGCAATAGGATTTGTTGCTGCTGTATCTCCACCTGCAGCTAACAATTTCATAGATGAACTAAACTCAACATCATAGTTTTTATCTAGTGTTTCAACTACTAAATTTCCATTTACATTTTTTGCAACTACATAATCAGATAATACATAAGAACTTGTTGCAGAAGTTGCACCGGTTGAAGCATTTTTGTAAGTTGGAGTAGGTGAATTAATTGCGGCAACCATTGCATCAACATCAGTTGGCCCATCAATAAAAATATTTAATGCTGTTGCAGGGGTTGTACTCAATCCTGGAACAGGTATATTTTTACCTAATTCTTTATCATAAATAGTAATTCCAAAAATAACATCTGCCGTACCATCAATACCTAAATCTGATGGTGTATACACATCTTGTTGTTTACCAGTAATTGCTCTCGCTAACGCTTCTTTAGAACTTTCAAGTGCTCCTACTCCCGTACCTTCAACAGCTGGAGTACCTGTTTGAAAAGCACCAGCTACAGTATTAGAACCTGAAATTTCACCAACTTCTGTAATAGTGAACGCTTTTCCTGGAATTAAAGATTCTATTTGAATAATACCTTTTACCATATCACTAGTTTTTGTTGATAGTGAATACGCTTCATCTTCAAGAACGTCATTATTTGCCGTTCCCGTTGGCTCCGCTGCCATATAAGCTCTTAATCCTGGAATTTCAGAAAGCTTATCTGCTAATGCTTTATATGTTGCAATCCTACTTGCAATTTTATTATCTGTATCATCTGGTGCTCCACCACTTCCATCTAGGTCACTTGAGGCAGTAACTGAGATATAGTTTTGAGAATATTTATTGCCATCTATATATACATATATTTGGTCACCTTCTTTAGAGATAAGCCCACTGTCAGTTCCACCTAAAGTATCATAAGATTTAAAGTTGATTTGTGAAACTTGTGCAGTAGAACTAGCACTTCCTCCATCTGGATCATCTTTTAGTCTCTGTAACCAAGAGGCATAATCAGCAACTAAAGATTCAACATCTGATATCTTCGCAGATTTACTCTTCATACCAGCACCACTAAATACTGTTTCAGAGTCAGCTTTTGCAGTTGCAGAATAATCTGTTGCTTTTGCTGTAATAGTTTCTATATAATTTGAATGTTTAACTACTTTAGAACTTAATAATTTAGTATAATCACCTGTAAACATATCTACATTTGGGTTAGTACTACTTACATCTTTATTTGCATCAATTGCTGTCATTGCCCAACCTTGGACTTCATTTCCAGCTGCATCTTGCAATGTACCATTATCACCCATTCTAAAGTTACCAGCTCTAGTATAAAGAGTCTCAGCAGTTCCACTAGACCTTGTATTTAGTACTGTAAAAAATCCATCTCCACTTAGTGCCATATCATAATCAACACCAGTTAGTTTTAGATTTCCTTGTACATATAACTTTTCTGCATCAAGTACTTTAGAACCTTTACCGATTCTATCTTGATACATTTGGTCTGCAAAAGAGATTCTTGAGGCTTTATACCCTACTGTATTTACGTTTGAAATATTATGAGATTCGTTGTCTAACGCTGTTTGATGAGACGCAAGTCCCGAAATCCCTGTCCATAATGCTCCAATCATGATTTATCCTTTTAGATAAATTTTTAAACATTTTCATGTTCAAATATTAATGCTTTCTTATTTTAAGCACTAATATTTAAACATATACAGTTAAATTTATTTTTTTAACTGTATTGCTGTTTTTAAAAATTCATCTGATGTTGTAATTGACTTTGAACTTGCTTCAAAGGCTCTTTGATATACCATTAAATCAACCAAGTCATCACTAAAATTTGTATTACTAAGTTCAATTGCTCCACCAATAATCTTATTTAAGTTACTTGCATTTTTAGCTTCACCTGTCTCTTTACCTATCGCATAAAGTGTTCCACCTTTAGGTTCTAAAGAGCTTGGGTTTGGGAAGTTTGCTGTTTCAAGTTTTCCAACTAAAAATTTATTATTATCATCTTTTGCATAAATAAGTCCATCTTCAATTGATAATTGACCAAATGTATTTTCTGAAATATTTAAACTATCAAGTTTTAATTGTAGTTGAGTTAAGTTTGTTAACCCAGAATCAGCATCTTGTATAATATTTGTCATCTCTATAAATTTTGCACCAGCATTTTCTAAAGCAGCTTTTAAAGCATCCCTTGAGCTATTTACCATAGCAATACCTGTTCCTGTAACAGGAGAAGTTATTTCATTTATTCCATAACCATTAGAATCAATTGCTGCACCCGTAAACTTTACATCTTCACCAGGTACTAAAGAGTTAATTGTCAATAAACCATTAGAATCAACTGTCCCTGTAAGTCCCTTAACATTTGATATTTTATCTGCAAATTCATTCATTGTTGTCTGAGTATCAGTTTGAAAATATTGTCTAACCATACTTCCATTTACATATATTTCTATAAAACCACCTTCTACTAAAGTAGTATTGAAATCTTCAAAATTTACTTGAGTAACTTGTGAAGAAGAAGCTGTTCCCGGAATTACAGGATTAGATGAATATAATTTTAACTTTTCATTATAATCAGTTGATAATGCTGAAATGTCAGCTATTTTCCCACCAGCTGTTTTAAAACCTTGTCCTGATATTCCTCCATCAGCAGCACTTAATGTATAATCAGTTGATTTTGCATTAATTGTTTGAAAGAATCCAACTCCTGTAATAGGTTCTGATGCAATAAATTTACTATAACTAGAATTAAATTTTGTATTAGCATCAGAACTAATTACACTAGAAATATTTGTAGCACTTCCAAGTATTTTATTACCTTCCATAGATTCTAAAATTCCATCAGTACCCATTCTAAAGTTACCTGCTCTTGTATAGTATGTTTGATTATCTGTAGTATCTCTTACTATAAAAAACCATCACCTTCAATAGCAGCATCTAAAGTATTATCTGTGATTTTTATACCACCTTGATCAAAGTTTTTTTCTACACTTTGAACAGTAACACCTTTTCCATATCTAGATTGATACATCAAATCTTGAAAAGATATTTGATCTGATTTATGTCCAATTGTATTAGAATTTGTCACATTATTTGATTGAGTTGTTAAAGCTCTTTCAAAAGTGTTAAGTCCTGTTACTCCATTCCATAATCCACTAATCATAATATTTTCCTAAAATATTTTTGTAATATTACTAAACGGTATAGAAGTTAATTGATCTGAATAAACAGGTAATACACCTCCACTCATTTCATAAGTATGGTCAGTAACCTTTTCATTATTTTCATCAAGAATAACAGGTTTGCCATTTTCAGTTATTACTTCACCTGGATTTTTTAAAGCAACTTTTTGTCCAGTTTTTTTACCATCCGCATCTAAAATTTCACCATTAATATCATAGTTTATTGAATTACCATCAGCATCTTTAACTTGATCTTCGACATAAAGAATTTGCTGTGCTTTTACAGTTACTTCTCCATCAACGTTTTCAACAGATCTAACGGTATAAGCTTTATTAACTCCATTTTCACCAACATTTCCATCTTCAATACTTTTCCAATAACATTTGCAGCATTTGATAAAGCAGATTGAGAAAAAGTTTTAGCTAGAGTTTCCATAGTTTTAATTGTTTCTAGGTTTGTATTAATTGTAGACATTTGCATTTGTGTTGATAGCATCTGAGCAGAATCCATAGGCTTTGTTGGATCTTGCATCTTAAGCTCTTCAATCATAAGCTTTAAGAAATCTGAATTTGTTAATTGATCATTACTAATTGATGATGTGTAAGAACTTCCATCAACTCCTCTATTTGTGTTTACTTGAACATTATCTACTGACATTGAAAACTCCTATATCATATTTTCTTCAAAGAAATATCTAACTACATTATCAGAATCCATAGCTTCTTGAACTCTAACTGCTAATTTCTCATCAATTACGATTATATCACCTGTCCCAATAATTCTCTTATTTACGTAAATATCACCACCTGAACCAGCCTGTTTATCTAAAGATAAAATATCTCCTTCAGTTAATTCTAAAAATTCTTTTATAGTAATATCTGCACTACCAAGCATTACGTCAACAATGATTTGAGTATCAACTAATAAATCATAATCTCTTTCACTAATTTCCATACCAATACTTTTTTTATAAGTTGATATATTATACCACAAAAATGCGATTTTTAAGATTACTTATAAAAATTTAATAAAGTTTGTAAGTTTAAAAAGTTAAGTTTATATCACCATATCAAGTGACTCTAACATAGAATTTACTTTTGATTCAATATTACCATCAAAGTTACCTAAATCACTTGCAATAACTACGCCACCAGCAGTAACATTTGAATCTTCTACTAATTCTATATAATTTTCTAGATTTAAATCATTTCTTAAAATTTCAAAATCTTTTGGATTTAAATGAATTTTAATTTTTGATGCATTCTTAATCTTATCAAGTAAATGCATTATTGTTTGCTTTGCAATTGCTGTTGAGTTTTCGCCTACTTCTATCGAAATAATTTTTTGAGCAATTGAGATTGATGTTTTTAAAAGTTTTGATTCCATTTGAAATGTTGCTTGTTCAAAAAAGTTTGCATAATGTTTTAAGTCTTTTATTGCTTGCACAACTTGTCCATCAATTTCACGTCCAGTCATACCGTTATTTTCTAATAAAGTAATTCTCTCACCAATATTTTGAATATTTTGAGATAATGCCCTAATTTCATTTAACATAGGGTCAGTATTTCCATTGATTTCCCTATCATTTAGAACAGCTTGTGAATTTGGCATCTCTACTTGTACATTATTTTGAACAAATGTGCCTAATTGATAATCTTGAATATCATCTTTTTTGCTAACTATTTTAGCACTAGAATAAACGTTATTTTTTTCCATTATTCATCCATATCTCTATCAATTACACCCTCTTCAATCATCTTCTGCGCTACGTCAAGCATCTTTCTTTGGGCTGCTTCAATATCTTTAATTTTTACTTTTGTAAGCATCTCAAACTCTTCTTTAAACCTATCACTTGCTCTTTGAGACATAGAACTTGTAATTTTTAGCATATCATCATCTGTAGCATTTTTCATTGCAACTGCTACATCTGCTGTATCTACATTTTGTAAAATCTTCATTATATATTCTGATTCTAACTTTAATAAATCTTCAAATACAAACATATTCTCTTTTATTTTCGTTGCAAGTGAAGTATCTACACCATTAATATTTTTAAGAATATCTTGAGCTTTCGGACCTAGTCTATTAAGCATATCTGCAACAACTTTTACACCACCTACATCAACAATAGAAGATAAAAGTGATTCTAGTTTCTTTTCTAATACTACGGAAATTGTTCTAACAACATCAGGTGATACATCTTTAATAGTTGCCATTTGCATAGTTACTTTTACTTTAACATCTTCTTCAAGCTGTTGTAAAACATCAGCTGCTTTATTTGCTTCCATATGTGATAAAATTACAGCAATTGTTTGTGGAGACTCATCTTTGATAAAGTCTGATAATTGTTTAGGATTTATTGCATCTAGGTATGCAAAAGATTGAGCTGCAAGTTTCATCCTAGAAAGTTTTGCTAAAACTTCATCTGCTTCTCCTTTACCTAAAGATTTATATAAAATCTCACGTGCATAGTCATAACCACCTGAGCTAATAAAGTTTTTAGAACGTGTAAATAAATGAAAATCTTCTAATATAGCTAAAGATGTCTCTTTATCAACAGAAGTAATCATAGTAATAGCTGTAGAGATCTCTTCAACAAGATGTTTAGGTAAATGTTGGAACACCTTAACAGTTGCTTCTTCCCCAATAAGGACACAAAAATGTGCAACCTTATCAAGCATTGACATCCCTTTTAATAATTCATTTTGTTCACTCATAATCTACCTCTACTTAAACTTTCCACTACCTTCAGTAAGTAACAATTCAATCATTCTTGCTACTTCATCTGGATTATTATTTATCTCTTTATCAATTGATTCTATTAACACCTCATATTTTGCGGCATTCTCTTCATCAAGTCCTTCTATGTTATTCATAATTTGACTTCGAACTTTTGCTTTAAGCCTACCTTGTGCCGTAGTTGCATCAAATTCATTTTCGTAATCAGACATAAAGTCATCCATAAAACTTTTATCTATTGGATTACCTGATGAATCAACTTTTTTACCTTCAGAATTAACTTTATCCCCAAGCACAACTACTTCATGATTTACAATAAATTTTTATAAAAATAAATAGTAAAATTGCAGCAATTAGATATTGAAAATATTCACTAAAATCTTTTAATATTGATTGTACCATAGCAAAAGTATCAACTCCACTATCATTTGAATCTTTCGCAGATACAAGGTTTCCATTTTCATCAACTTGTTGTTCTTGTGAAATTGGTTTAAGACCAATAAATTTAAAGTCTTTAACCGTAATTTTATCACCTCTTTTAGAGTCAAATCCAATTGTATCTTGAACAATTGATTGAATTGAAGATAAAAACTCATCTCTATTTTGCACGTCTTTTAATACAGTGGAATCAAAAGTTACAGCAGCACTAACTCTTTTTACAGAAGAATAATTATTACTTTTTTCATCAATTACTTTCTTAGATATCTCATAGTTAGTAACATTTTTAGCACTCTCATTTGATGACTGAGTACCTGAATTTGAATTTGCTCCATCTGGTTCGTCTATATTATTATCAACTCCTGCCGTACCACCTGTTCCAGCAGAATTCCCTGCAGAACTTGAAGTACTTTCTGTTGTTTGTTGACTTCTTATTGTTCCTTCAGGTTCATAAATCTCTTCTTGAACATGTCTCTTCCTAAAATCTAAATCTAAAGTAACTCTTGCAACAACTCTACCAATTCCAACAAAAGGCTCTAATAATGCAACAATCTTTTTTCGTAATCTTCTTCTAGTTTTTGTTTATATTTATTTTGAGCTAATGATTTTTGATTATCTAAATCATCCGAAGACATTTGTAATAATGCGCCATCTTGATCTATTAGTTTAATATTTTCACTTTTTAAGTTAGATACTGCCGAAGCTATAAAGTTTCTAATTCCATCAATTTGTTGTTGAGTTAAAAAGACTCCAGGCTTTAGTGATATTACAGCAGATGCTGTGGGATCTGTTTTTCTTTCCGTAAAGATTGTTTCTTTAGGAATTGCAATTTTTACACTTGCTCTTAAAATACCTGATAATGCCTCTAAAGAACGTGAAAGTTCACCTTCTAAAGCTCTTAAATATTTTACTTTATTTTCAAAATTTGTTGTACCTAATGACGACTTTTCAAATATTTCCCAACCAACATGATTACTCGTTGCAGCCTCACTTGTAACTAACTTTATTTTAGCAATATTTATAAACTCTTTTGATGTCTTTAATGTAAGATTATCACCACTACCTATAACTGAAAACTCTATTCCTGAAGCTTCTAGTTCATTTGATGCTAACATAACTTGATTTTTAGTTAAATTTGAAGCAATTGTATAATTTAATTTTTTATCTTGTGCCTTAATATTTGAATAAACTAATAATCCAATTAAAAGAACAAAAAGAAGTGAAAACCCACCTATTATAACTGCTCTTTGTGCTGCATTTAGATTATTAATAAACTTTAAAAGTTGATCCATATAATTGTTATCCTAATTAATTTTTTGTGATGATTCTATTACAGATCTAAACAATCTTGAATCTTTTTTGATAGACGATTGCAGCGCATCAAATATTACTTTGTTTTTTGACATTTCACTCATTTGTGTATCTAAATTTACATTATTCCCATCATTTTGTTCTTCTAAACCTTTTACTTGTGTAAGTCTAGCTTCTTTTACTTTTACACTCTCATTAAAACCATTTAAGTGCATACTATTTGTTGTAATCATCTTTAAATCATTAGCTTGTTCAATTTTTTTCAATTCATGATCAAAAACTAACTCTTTTGTCTTATATCCAGGTGTATTTATATTCGCTATATTACTAGAAATAACATTTTGTCTATCACTTCTAAAGCTTAATTGATTAAAAAGTAAATCTGTTACGCTACTTGGTTTCATGATCTAGTATTGTTTCCTATTTTATCTATTACTTTTGAATTCAATTCATCAATAGTAGTCACCGCTTTTTGAGCTTGTTCAAATCTCCTTTGAGCATCTATTAACTCTACCATTGCTGTAACTGAATTTACATTTGATTTTTCAATAGCACCTTGCATTATTTGACTGTCATTTGTTTCAAAAGCTTCAATAAAAGCTCCATCTTTTACTTTAAAATTATTATCTTTATATTTATTTAAATCTTTATAATCAATCTTTACTACACCAATTTGATTTTCAAAACCTGCTTCTTCTGTGATTATTGGTTCATTATCATTATTTAAAATATATTGTCCATTTGAATCAACAAGAAAACCATTTAAGTTTTTAAATGCTCCATCTCTAGTGTATACAATTTCTCCACTTTCATCTTGTACTTTAAAAAAAGTATCAGCTTGACTTAATGCAAAATCTAAACTATTACCTGTAGGCATAATTGGACCTTGTTCACTTACAATAAACTTAGAATCCATTTTAGGAATAGTATTTGTAACTTCATTTACTTTAGAAGGAATAAAACCTTCTTGTTGAGCTCGTTGTAAATAGTAATTAAAAGAACCTTCAGTACTTCCTTCTTGTTTAAAACCGTTAGTATTTACATTTGCTAAATTATTAGAAACCATATCAAGTCTATTGATTTGATTTATCATAGATGCAGCAAGAGGATATGTACCTTGATTCATTTTAATTCCTTTTTATTTATTAAACTCGGCAATTAATGCTTCTAAATCATCATCGCCAACTAAATCTTCTGTATTATCGCCATGTATATGATTTGCAACTGCAACTTCCTGCCTATTTCCCTCATCTTCAAAAAGATTATTTAAATATGTTGAAAGTTTTCTAATAACAGACATTACTCTTTCAATTTTTTGCCTATTTATATCATGATATTGCATTAGTTCCATTGCTTGGAAAATCTCTGTATTTCCATCATTTAATTTTTCGTTTACATCTTCTATGTGTGTACCCATTACTTG